>Ga0209211_10002000_pt1 | contig 36471 bp, 22 predicted proteins | sample RifGroA2_FD_183992 | JGI IMG/M metagenome (GOLD analysis project Ga0209211, IMG submission 183992) | Groundwater microbial communities from Rifle, Colorado, USA - Groundwater A2 (SPAdes) (version 2) | ecosystem: Environmental > Aquatic > Deep subsurface > Groundwater | place: Rifle, Colorado... | reverse complement strand
CTCGCCGTTCTGGGACGCCGTCGGCTTCAAGTTCTTCCGTCGCGACTTTGCCGAGATGGAACTGGCCTCCGGTGGCCGCAGCCGCACCTTCATCGCCGAGATGATGCAGGTCGATCCGCTGTACGTACCGCTGATCGCCGAAGAAGCGCAGCGGGTGATGGGCGAGCCGCACAGCGGCGCACGCACCAACTACCGCTGCCACCTGGCCGAAGGCCTGGAGCCGGATCATTTCGTCGACCTGTTCGACGCCGGCCCGGTGCTGACCGCGCAGCTGGACGTGTGCCGCTCGGTGCGTTACAGCCGCCTGCACACCGCCCGCCGCGGCGTGGTCAGCGGTGCCACCGTGCCGTATCTGGTCAGCAACACGCTGACCGCCGAATTCCGTTGCCTGCTGGTGGATCTGCCGCCGCTGCAGGGCGACGAAGTCACGCTGCCGACCGCGGTAGCCGACGCGCTTGAGATCGTGGATGGCGACGCCGTGCGTTGCGTTCCGTTGCAGACCGAAGGGGGCCGCTGATGATCGTATTGAGAATGTGCCGGCCGGACGACGTCGACGCGCTGGTGATGCTGGGCCACAAGGCCGGCCCCGGCCTGACCACGTTGAAGCCGGACCCGGTCGCGCAGGGCGCGCGCCTTGAGCGCGTGCAGCGCACCATCGCCGGCGAACTGCCGCTGGCGGAGCAGGGCTACCTGTTCGTGCTGGAAGACACGGCCAGCGGCAAGGTGGTCGGGGTGTGCGGCATCGAGGTCGCCGTCGGTCTCGACCAGGCGTTCTGGACCTACCGCATGGACACCTTCGTGCACGCCAGCCGCGAGCTGGGGCTGTGGACGCGCATGGACAAGCTGCACATGTCGCACGGCCTGACCGGCTATTCCGAGCTGTGCACGCTGTTCCTCGACCCGGATTTCCGCGTCAACGGCAACGGCTCGCTGCTGTCCAAGGCGCGCTTCATGTTCATCGGCCAGTTCCGCGAACGCTTTGCCGAGCGCATCTGCGCCGAAATGCGCGGCTACTTCGACGAAAACGGCGAATCGCCGTTCTGGAAGGCGCTGGGCGCACACTTCTACCGCATCGACTTCCACGAGGCCGACCGCCTGGTGGCGCTGGGCAAGAAGTCCTTCCTCGCCGAGCTGATGCCGCGCTACCCGGTGTACATCGACTTCCTGCCGCAGGACGCCCGCGACTGCATCGGCAAGGTGCACAAGGAAACCGAACCGGCGCGCCGCATGCTGGAAGTGGAAGGCCTGCGCCTGGAACAGCACGTGGACATCTTCGAGGGCGGCCCGGTGCTGGAAGCGCGCATCGACGACCTGCGCGTGATGCGAGACAGCCAGCTGTGCCAGGTCGAAATCGTGGCCGAAACCGCCGCCGATGCCCCGCGCCAGCTGGTGGCCAACGGCGAGCTGGCCGACTTCCGTGTGATCCTGGCTGCGGCTAACGTCAGCGATGGCGTGGTGCATCTCGGTGCCGAACAGGCGCGTGCGCTGCAGGCGAAAGCCGGCGACCGTGTGCGCGTGATGCCGCAGAACCCGGCCAAGTAAACCGAACACTTATTGCCGGCAGCCGCTGCGCTGCCGGTTGACCAACACAACCGGGTGCCTCGAAAAGCTAGCGTTTTCGAGGCGTCCAGACAGGAACAATAATGAGCCAACTCTTCATCGACGGCGCCTGGACCAGCGGTCGCGGCGCATCCTTCGTCTCGCTCAACCCGGCCAACGGCCAGCCGGTATGGGAAGGCCACGCCGCCTCTGCCGCCGACATCGGCGCCGCCTTCGCCGCCGCGCGCCGCGCGTTTGACGACTGGCGCTGCCGCTCGCTGGACGAGCGCATCGCGCTGGTACGCCGCTTTGCCGAAGTGCTGGGCGAGCACAAGGAAGAGATGGCCCGCGCCATCGGCGTGGAAACCGGCAAGCCGCTGTGGGAGTCGCGCCAGGAAGTGGCGGCGATGGTCGGCAAGATCGACATCTCCATCCGCGCCTACAACGAGCGCACCGGTGAAAAGCGCGGCGAGCTGGCCGGCGACGCCACCGTGCTGCGCCACCGTCCGCACGGCGTGCTGGCGGTGTACGGCCCGTACAACTTCCCCGGCCACCTGCCGAACGGCCACATCGTGCCGGCGCTGATCGCCGGCAACACCATCCTGTTCAAGCCGTCGGAACTGACCCCGCTGGTGGCCGAGCTCACCGTCAAGCTGTGGGAAAAAGCCGGCGCGCCGGCTGGCGTGATCAACCTGCTGCAGGGCGAGCGCGATACCGGCATCGCGCTGGCGCAACACCCGATGCTGGACGGCCTGCTGTTCACCGGCAGCTCCGCCACCGGCGTGGCGCTGCACAAGCAGTTCGCCGGCCGCCCGGGCTTCATGCTGGCGCTGGAAATGGGCGGCAACAACCCGATGGTGGTGGCGGAAGTCGACAATCTGGACGGCGCCGTGCATCACGCCATCCAGTCGTCCTTCCTGTCGGCCGGCCAGCGCTGCACCTGCGCACGCCGCCTGCTGGTGCCGCACGGCGAGTTTGGCGACCGTTTCATCGCCCGCTTTGCCGAAGTGGCTGCCAAGCTCACCATCGGTGACTACGATGCGGAGCAGCAGCCGTTCATGGGCGCCATGGTGTCGCTGAAGGCGGCGCAGGGCATGCTGGCGGCACAGGACAAGCTGCTGGCCATGGGCGCCAAGTCCATCCTGGCCATGCGTCAGCTGCAGGACGGCAAGGCCTTCGTGACCCCGGCCATTCTGGATGTGACCGCCATCGCCGGCCAGCTGCCGGACGAGGAATACTTCGGCCCGCTGAGCCAGATCATCCGCTACCACGACTTCGACGAAGCGCTGCAGATCGCCAACCGTACCCAGTACGGCCTGTCCGCCGCGCTGCTGGCCGACGACGCGGCGCTGTGGCAGCGCTTCAACCGGGACATCCGCGCCGGCGTGGTGAACTGGAACAAGCCGACCAACGGCGCGTCGTCCGCGGCACCGTTCGGTGGCACCGGCCTGTCCGGCAACCACCGTCCGGGCGCGTTCTACGCCGCCGACTACTGCGCCTACCCGATGGCGTCGGTCGAGGCGGGCAGCCTGACGCTGCCGGCGCAGCTGTCGCCGGGCATGACTTTCTGAGGGTGTTGTTTCTGCTCATTGACAGCCCGCCATGTGCGGGCTTTTTTGTGTGCGGCCAAGCTTGCGCAAGGTTGGCCGCACGTGCCCAGAACCTGTTCAAAGTCTCGCGCGCTCACGCGAGACAAGGCGAAAACGGCTGAGGCAGTGGCGTTTGGCTGGAGATAAACAAGCCTGCCGAAGGCGTTTTCAACGCGGTATCGCCGCGTGAGAACCGCCGCAGCAGACCTTGAACAGGTGCTCAGGACTTGCCGCGCAGGTAGTCGGCGACCGCCGCCGGCGGCAAGGGCCGCGCCTCGAGAAAACCCTGCATCTCGTCGCAGCCGTTGGCCAGCAGCCAGGCCTGCTGCGCCGGGGTTTCCACGCCCTCGGCCACGGTGTTGCAGGCCAGCTGTTGCGCCAGGGTGATGATGGTGCGCGCCACCGCGCGGCCTTCCTCGCGGTCGAGATTGCGCACGAAGGCGAGGTCGATCTTCAGCACCGACACCGGCAGCTGCTGCAGGTAGGCGAGCGAGGAGTAGCCGGTGCCGAAGTCGTCGAGCGCGAGGTGCAGCCCCAGCCCACGCAGCTGCTGCAGCACCGGCAGCGCCCACTGCAGGTTTTCCATCGCCGCGGTCTCGGTGATTTCCAGCTCCAGCTGCGCCGGTGCCACGCCGTGGCGCTGGCAGCTTTGCAGCAGCCAGTCCTGCAGCCCGGCATCGCCGAGCTGGCGCGGCGACAGGTTGATCGCCATGCGGCCAACCTGGTAGCCGTCGCGCTGCCAGGCGGCACGCTGCGCGATGGCCTGATCCAGCGTCCAGCGCCCGAGGCGGAGGATGAAGCCGGTTTCTTCCGCCACAGGGATGAACTCGCCGGGGCTGATGGCGCCCTCGGCCGCCTGCCAGCGCAGCAGCGCCTCGAAGCCGGCGACGCTGCCGTCGCGCAGCCGTACCCGCGGCTGGTACACCATGGAAAATTGTTGCTGCTGCAGCGCCAGCGCCATCTGACCAGCCAGCTGCAGCCAGCGGCGGGTGCGTGCCGGCTCGCAATCGCGGAATGCCACCACCGGGGTGCTGACGCTGCGCTTGGCCGCAGTCATCGCCATTTCGGCGTACTGCAGCAGTTGGCCGGCCTGGTTGCCGTCTTCCGGATAGCGGCAGTAGCCGGCTCGGGCACTGGCCTGCAGCTCGATGCCACCGGGCAGCACGAACGGTGCGGCAAAGGCTTCCAGCAGTTGCTGCGCGCGCGGCAGCGGTTGGCGCTGGCCCGGCATCAGCACCGCGAAGCTGTCGCCCTGCAGCCGCGTCAGCTGCTCGTCGGGGTGCAGCAGGCCTTGCAGGCGCTGGCTGCTGGCCACCAGCAGCGCATCGCCGCTGTCGTGGCCGAACACCTGGTTGATGCGCCCCAGCGCGTCGATATTGCACAGCAGCAGCGCGCCGTGCGGGCACTGCTGCAGGCTGGCATCCAGCTGCTGGATGGTGGCGTGGCGGTTGGGCAGCCCGGTCAGTTCGTCGTTGAGCGCCAGCCATTGCAGTTGCGAGGTCTGCTGCACCTGCACGCTGATGTCGCTGACAAAGGCCAGCACATAGGCGTGCTGGCCCCAGTGCAGCGGTGCCAGCTCGACGCTGGCGTGAAACTGGCTGCCGTCGCAGCGCTCGGCGGTCACCTGCTGGCGTTCGCTCATGCGGCGCACGCTGGCCGCGGCGTGGTAGTCGCTGCGGTGCTGGCGGTGTGCGCCGCGCAGTGCGCTGGGCACCAGCTGGTCGATGTGGCCGCCGTCGAGCGCGCCCGGCGCGGCATGGAACAGCTGTTCCGCCGCCGGATTGCTGCTGACGATGCGGCCGTCCTGATCCACCACCAGAATGCCCAGCGGTGCGCCGGAAACCAGCGCGTGCAGGCGGTTGCGCGCTTCCTCGTGCGCCGTCTTTTCCACGGTCAGTTGCTGGTAGGGTTGCAGCAGGCGGGTCTCGATCACCCCGCGCAGGAAGAAGCCCTGGCCGATGACCTTGAACACGTGGCCGAGGCCGTTGGCGACATCGTCCACCAGCTGGTAGAAGCAGAAAAACAGCTCGCCGAAGGCCAGCACCAGCAGGCCGGCGGTCAGCCACTGCCCGGCAAAGATGGACTGCTGCGCGCGGTGCACGCGAAAGGCCAGCAGCAGGTAGCCGCCCACCAGCAGCCATTCCAGTGCGATCTTCAGCGCGGTCAGGCCGCTACCGGGCTGGTACAGCACCGGCAGCCTGCCGTACAGGCCGACGCCGAGCACCGCCACCAGCGCACCGTACAGCCACAGCAGCGGAATAGCGCGCCGCTGTTGCGGGGGCGGCAGCAGCATGCACAGGATGGCCAGCGCCACCATCGCGCGCGCGCCCAGCCACAGCACGATGGCCTTTTGCGGCGTGTTGGTGGTGACGAAGGCCGGCAGCAGCGCGTAGGACACGGTGTGCAGGGTGTCCAGTGCCGCGATCACCGCGAAGCCGACCGCCAGCACCCGCAGCGGGCGGCTGCTGTCGGTGCGGAACCAGGCCATCACCGCCACCAGTAGGCTCATGGCGATGGACAGGATTTCCAGCATGGTGTGGATGGCGGCATAGCCGGGCAGGCGTGCCCAGCCCGGCGACACCAGTTGCAACAGCAGCATCAGCGAGATCAGGAAGCACAGCAGCAGCGCCAGCGGCAGCGGGGTCGCGGTGTTGGCAGACGGCGTACTGGCGGGCCAGGACAGAGATAGCATGCGGGCGGGCTTTCGGCTGGGGTCGCAAAATGATGATTCAGCATAGCCACCCGGTGCCGGCGGCGGCAAATTATCACTTTACCTTAAGTCATGCTTGCCATGCTGCTACGGCATGCTGGAACTTGATCTGACCCCACTGCCAGTGTGGCAATGCCGACAACGGCCGCAGCAGCCGTCCGCCTGCGCCTGCAGCCATGTGCGAAAAGGCGCGCCTTGTCCACGTCGCTGCCGGATGCTGGTGTCTATAGTGTGATCTAGGGTCTGTTAACAGCGGTTAACACTGATTCAATCGCGTTGAGATAGGCGTTGACAGGCCTAGGCCCGCAACAACAGGCGGACTACGCTGCAAGACGGCGGGCGCCGTTTTGGTACAAGCTGGAGACACGATCATGCCCAATACGCCGGAACCCGGATTGCTGCAGCTGTTGTATCTCTATTTCATCCCGTACTGGCTGTTTCGCGACGTCAGCCACGGCGATCAAATGCTGCGCGAGCAGAACTATCGCTATAACCGCGAGCAGCGCAAATACCTGCCCGGTTATCTGCTGAAGTGGGCGATCCTGTGCACGGTGCTGCTGGCCAGCCACCAGCTGGCCAGGGAGCTGACGGTGCTGGTGCCGGACTGGGACCATCTGTTCCGCATCTGGACACTGTTTTCCGGCATCAGCTTCGCGGTCGGCGTGGCGTTGATGTCCAACATCATGGTGGCCTGGAGCTTCCTGACCTTCATCCCCTGAGGTCTGCCCGTGCGCCGTGCGGCGCAAGGTTGGCCGCATGGCCGTGTGCGCTTGCGGCCAAGTTTTTACGCGGCCCCGGGTTGCCTCGGGTAGCCCGGATAAGCCGCAGGCGCATCCGGGGAGTCGGTGCCTGATTTTCCCGGATGCGCTGCGCTTATCCGGGCTACGGGTTTATCCGGGGCGTGAATTTATCCGGGCGCCGCGAGCGCCGCCTCCTCCTGTGCCGCCTGCGCCAGCAGCCATTCGCGGAACACGCGCACCTTGTAGACGTCGGTGCGGGTGGCCGGGTGCACCAGATAGTAGGCGTGCTGGCTGCGCACCGGCTGGTCCAGCGCGAGCTGCAGCCGGCCGCTGGCCAGTTCCTCCGCCACCAGAAACTGCGGCAGCACCGCGATACCGAGGCCGGAGATGGCGGCCTGGATCACCATGAAGAAGTGCTCGAAGCGCGGGCCGGACAGCAGGCTGGGCTGGTGCGTGTCCATGTCCTGCAGGCCGGCGGCGGACAGCCAGTCGTTCCACGCCTGCGGCCGGGTGGTGTGCTGCAGCAGGGTGTAGTCCAGCAGCTCGCGCACATCACGCAGCGGTTTTTTCAGCAGGCCGGGCGCGCACACCGGCACGATGTCCTCGCCCATCAGCCGGTGGCAGATCGCCCCCGGCCACAGCGCCGGGCCGAAGTGGATCGCCACGTCGGCCTCCACCTTGTCGAAATCGAACGGCCGCACCTGGGTGACCAGATTGAGCTGGATGTCCGGGTAGCGCGCGCTGAAATCCACCAGCCGCGGCACCAGCCAGCGCGAGCCGAAGGTGGGCAGCATCGCCACCGTCAGCACGCCGCCTTCGCCGCGATAAGCCATCAGCTGCAACGTGGCAGCCTCGGCGCGATCGAGCACGTCCTGCACCGCGGCGGCGTAGGCCTCGCCGGCCACGGTCAGCACCAGCCGCTGCTTGACGCGCTCGAACAAGGGGCGGCCGATGAAGTCTTCCAGGCCGCGGATCTGGCGGCTGACCGCGCTTTGCGTCAGGTTCAGTTCTTCGGCGGCGCGGGTAAAGCTCAGGTGGCGCACGGCAGCTTCGAAACACTGCAGGGCCATCAGCGAGGGGAGGGTGCGGCGCATGGTGAGTTCATGAGTTTACGGAATGAAGTCAGCAGAATACATCGCTTGAGCGCGGCAGGGAAAGCCGTGACACTTTGCTTCATCAACGCCGCAGCAAAGATCACCGATAGATCGCCGGCCATATCGCACACTCAGGGAAGGGTATTCACAAATGACACAAACTCAAGCGTCCGTCGCCAACAGCCAATTGCAAAAACTGCTGGTACAGGTAGCCGGTGAACAAGCCGCCGCCGAGCTGTTCACCATGATCAAGGTCGAAGACGTGCTGCTGGCCGAGCGGGCCGGCGAGCAGGTATCGCGCCTGGTACTGGCGCAGGCGATGAACATGCTGCTGTTCGCGAAGAACCTGGAAGCGGTACCGGAAGGCAAGCGCTACGTCGCCGACAAGCTGGCCGCCGGCGGCCAGGTGGTGTTCGACCACGGCGCGCTGCGCACCGTGGCCGCGGCCAACACCGGCGCGCTGCCGCAGGGCGAGCTGGCATTCAAGCGCGTGCTGGAGCCGCTGGGCTTTGCCGTGGCCGATATCTACCCGCTGCCGCGCCTGAAGATGACCGGCCGCGCCTACTGCCACCAGGATGCGCCGGAACAGGTGGCGCAGTTCTTCGTGTCCGAACTGCATGTGGACCAGTTCTCGCCGGCCTTCCAGGCGGCAGTGAACAAGGTGGTATCCACCTCGCGCGATCCGCTGTCCGCCGCCGACAAGGCGCTGCTGGCCACGCTGTCCGACAACCGCGAACTGCCGTTCGCCGACGCCGCCAGCCTGCTGCCCAAGCTGGTGGGCTGCTTCGACGTGCAGCACGCCACCCCGACGCTGGCCGACTACCACACCCTGTTGCAGGAATCCGCCGAAATGGCGTGGATCTCCACCGAGGGTAACGCCTTCAACCACGCTACCGACCACGTGGCGGACGTGTTCGCCACCGCCGACGAGCTGCGCGCCAAGGGCCAGCCGATCAAGGACAAGGTGGAAGTGTCCGCCAGCGGCCGCGTACGCCAGACCGCGTTCAAGGCAGCACAGGTTGAGCGCGAGTTCATCGATGCCGACGGCCAGCGTGTGAGCCGCATCGTGCCGGGCTCGTTCTACGAATTCATCACCCGCGACCGCTACACCGACGAAGCGGGCAACGACAAGCTGGATCTGCGCTTCGACAGCTCCAACGCGCAGGGCATCTTCAAGATGACCGCTGCCGCCTGCTGAGCGCAGTCTGATCTCTCTGGGTAACGGCTCCTAGTTGCCTGCTTGACCTGCCCTGCGTACCGGGGCAGGTCTTTTTCCGGCCTGCGGCCAACCTTTAGCCTGAACACACACATGATTCCCCGTCTGCATACCACCCCCACCAGCGACACGCTGTACCTCGACTTCGCGGCCGAACTGGCCGTGCGCGGCTTTGCCGGCGAGATCAGCCACGCTTATGCCGACCGGACCGTGCTGTCCACCGACAACTCCATCTACCAGGTGCTGCCGCAGCTGGTGGTGTTCCCGCGCGATAACGACGACGTGATCCGCATCGCCCGCCTGGCCGGCGAGCCGCGCTTCCAGGGCCTGAGCTTCAACGCCCGTGGCGGCGGCACCGGCACCAACGGCCAGTCGCTGGGCCACGGGGTGATCGTGGACATCTCGCGCCACATGAACCGCATCCTGGAAATCAACGCCGAAGAGCGCTGGGTCCGGGTACAGGGCGGCGTGGTGAAAGACCAGCTCAATGCCGCGCTGAAGGCGCACGGGCTGTTCTTCGCGCCGGAGCTGTCCACCTCCAACCGGGCAACCATCGGCGGCATGATCAACACCGACGCTAGCGGCCAGGGCTCCTGCCTGTACGGCAAGACCCGCGACCATGTGCTGGCGCTGGACACCGTGCTGCTGGATGGCACGCTGTGGCATTCCGCGCCGCTGGACGAGGCCGAGTTCGCCGCCATCAGCGGCCGTGACGACCGTGTCGGCGCGGTGCACCGCCTGCTGGACGACATCCGCCGCGACGACGCGGCGCTGATCGCCGAGAAGTTTCCCAAGCTCAACCGCTGCCTCACCGGCTACGACCTGGCACACATCCGCGACGACGCCGGCCGCTTCAACCTCAACAACATCCTGTGCGGTTCGGAAGGCACGCTGGGCTTCATCGTCGAGGCCAGGCTGAACGTGCTGCCGATTCCGCGTGCCAGCGCGCTGGTGAATGTGCGCTACGCCAGCTTCGACGCTGCGCTGCGCGACGCGCCGGCGCTGATGCAGCTGGGTGCTGCTTCCATCGAAACGGTGGATTCCACGGTGCTGAACCTGGCACGGCAGGACATCGTGTGGCACGGCGTGCGCGAGTTCTTTCCGGACGACGCCACCCCGGCACAGGGCATCAACCTGGTGGAGTTCCTCGCCGACAGCGATGCCGCACTGGAAGCCACGCTGGCGGACATCGGTGCGCAGCTGAGCGCCGAGGGCAACAGCCATGGTCGCCAGGGCCACACCGTGGCGCGCGGCGCTGCCGTTGGCCGCATCTGGGGCATGCGCAAGAAATCGGTGGGCCTGCTCGGCAACGTCAACGACAGCCGCCGGCCGATCCCGTTTGTGGAAGACACCGCGGTGCCGCCGGAAAACCTGGCCGATTACATCGCCGAATTCCGCGCGCTGCTGGACAGCCACGGCGTGCGCTACGGCATGTTCGGCCACGTCGATGCCGGCGTGCTGCACGTGCGCCCGGCCATCGACATGAAAGACCCGGCGCAGGAAGGGCTGGTGCGCAGCATCACCGATGGCGTGGTGGCGCTCACCCAGAAATACCACGGCCTGCTGTGGGGCGAGCACGGCAAGGGCGTGCGCTCCGAGTACGCGCCGGCCTTCTTCGGCCCGCTGTACCCGCGGCTGCAGCAGATCAAGGCGGCGTTCGACCCGTACAACCAGCTCAACCCGGGCAAGATCGCCGCGCCGACGGCGGACGGGCTGTGGAAGGTGGACGGCGTGACCACCCGTGGCCAGCTGGACCGCACCATCCCCATCACCGTGCGCCAGCACTACGATGAGGCGCTACACTGCAACGGCAACGGCGCCTGCTACAACTTCGACCCAGACGACGCCATGTGCCCGTCGTGGAAGGGCACCCGCGAGCGCCGCCATTCGCCGAAAGGCCGTGCCTCGCTGCTGCGCGAATGGCTGCGCCAGCTGGCCGCGCAGGGCAGCGACCCGCTGAGCGCCAGCCGTGCTTTGCGCGCGCGCGGCTTTGTCGCCGGCCTGCCGGCCCGCATCGCCAACACCCTGGGCCAGCGCCGTGGCGACGCCGACTTCTCGCACGAGGTGAAGGAGGCGATGGACGGCTGCCTGGCGTGCAAATCCTGTGTTGGCCAGTGCCCGGTGAAAGTGGACGTGCCGAGCTTCCGCGCCAAGTTTCTGGAGCTGTACTACGGCCGATACTTGCGCCCGCTCAAGGACTACCTGATCGGCGGACTGGAACATACGCTGCCGCTGGCCGCACGCCTGCCGTGGCTGTACAACGGCGTGATCGGCAGCAAGGTTGGCCGCATGCTGCTGCGCAAGCTGAATCTGGTGGAAAGCCCGTTGCTGTCCGGCATCAATCTGCAGGCCGAGCTCGCGCGCCGCGGTGTGGCGGTAGCCAGTGCAAAGGTGCTGGCCGCGCTGCCGGCGGCGGAGCGCGCCCGCGCGGTGATCGTGGTGCAGGACGCGTTTACCAGCTACTTCGAAACCCCGCTGGTGCTGGATGTGTGCGCGCTGCTGCAACGGCTGGGCTTTGTGCCGCTCTTGGCGCCGTTCCACGCCAACGGCAAGCCGCTGCACGTGCATGGCTTCCTCGCCCGCTTCGAAAAAGTGGCTGCGGCCAACGTGGCCAGCCTGCAACAGCTGGCGGCCAGCGGCCTGCCGCTGGTGGGCATCGACCCGTCGATGACGCTGACCTACCGTAGCGAATACGCCAAGCTGGCATTACCGGGCGAGTTGCCCACGGTACAGCTGCTGCAGGAATGGCTGGCCAGCCGACTGGCCGAACTGCCAGCCGACGTGCGGGCTGCCAGCGGAGCAAGCTACACCCTGCTGCCGCACTGCACCGAGAAGACCAATGCCCCGGCGGCGGTGGGCGACTGGCAAAAAGTGTTCGCCGCCTGCGGCCTGAACCTTGCCACCCGCGCCAGCGGCTGCTGCGGCATGGCCGGCACCTTCGGCCACGAAGCCGACAAGCGTGCGCTGTCGGAAACCATCTATCGCCAGAGCTGGCAAGGCATCGTGGCCGGCCAGCGCGACGACAGCCCGCTGCTGGCTACCGGCTACTCCTGCCGCTGCCAGGTGGCGCTGATGGACGACGTGGCGCTGCCGCATCCGGCCAGTGCGCTGTTGCGGGCGTTGACGCCGGCTGCCTGACCACAGGTTCTGCCAGCGCCGTTGTACTGCATTTTGTCGGGAGCATTGCTCCCGGCCGTGACTGTTTTGCGGTGGGCCGAAGCGGCCTGCCAGGCGGGCGCCTCCAAAAACCCCGGTTTCTAAGCGAGACAAGGCGCGAGCGAAAAATCCCGACGCCGCATAGGTTTGCTATGTAAGGAGGGATTTTTCGTGAGCAACGCAGTATCGCAACGAAAGCGGGCGTTTTTCGAGGTGCACGGCGTGTGGCTATTCAAGGTTGGCCGCATGATGACAACTCACCACCGACAAGGGGGTAATGCATGAACAGCAAGTTGGCAGGGCATCTGCTGGTGGAGTGCCTGGTGGCACAGGGTGTGGACATTGCCTTTGGCGTGCCGGGCGAAAGCTACCTGGCAGTACTGGACGGCTTCTATCGCAGCCGCGAGCAGATCCGCTTTATCGCCTGCCGTAACGAAGGCGGCGCCGCCTTCATGGCCGAGGCGCACGGCAAGCTCACGCGCCGCCCCGGCGTGTGCCTGGTAACGCGTGGCCCCGGTGCCACCAATGCCAGCATCGGCGTGCATACCGCGTTCCAGGATTCCACCCCCATGGTGCTGCTGGTGGGCGATGTGGGCAGCGATTGCCGCGACCGCGAAGCGTTCCAGGAAATGGACTACAGCGTGTACTTCGGCCCGTCCACCAAGGGCATGGCCAAGCGCGTGGAGCGCATCGATGACGCCAACCGCATCCCGGAATACATCAGCCGCGCCTTCGCCACCGCCATAAATGGCCGCCCCGGCCCGGTGGTGCTGGTGTTGCCGGAAGACATGCTGGTGCAGCCGGTGGCCGACAGCCTGGCGCCGCTGCCGCGCGTGGAGGCGGTAACGCCGTATCCGGACCCGGCCGGTATCGCCGCGTTGCAGCGCCTGCTGGAGCAGGCCGAGCGCCCGCTGCTGATTGCCGGCGGCAGCGGCTGGGACGCAGCAGGCGCCGCCGCGCTGCAAGCCTTTGCCGAGCGCTGGCAGCTGCCGGTGGGCAACGCCTTCCGCTTTCAGGACACCTTCGACAACCATCACCCGCTGCATGCCGGCGACGTCGGCATCGGCATCAACCCGGCGCTGGCGGCCAACATCCGTAACAGCGACCTGATCATTGCCATCGGCGCCCGCCTGGGCGAAATGACCACCGGCGGCTACACCCTGCTGCAGGCGCCTCGCAGCCAGCAGCAGCTGGTGCACATCCTGCCGCAGGGCGACGAGCTGGACCGCGTGTACCAAGCCGACGTGGCGATCCAGTCCGGCGTCAACGCCGCCGCACAGGTGCTGGCCGCCCTGCCGGCACCGGCCGCCGCCCCGCGCTGGCAGGCCTGGAGCCAGCAGCTGAACGCCGACTACCGCGCCAACCTGGTGCCGCAGCGTCTAGCCGGGCTGAGCGAAGGCATCAGCGGCGACATCGACCTGCCGCGCGTGATCGCCAGCCTGCAGCGTCAGCTGCCGGCCGACGCGGTCATCACCAACGGCGCCGGCAACTTCGCCAGCTGGATTCACCGCTACTTCCAGTACCACGGCGTGGCGAAAGGCCACAAAACCCAGCTGGCGCCCACCAACGGCGCCATGGGCTACGGCGTGCCGGCCGGCATTGCGGCCAACCTTGCCACCGGCCGCACCGCCTTCACCATCGCCGGCGACGGCGACTTCCTGATGAACGGCCAGGAACTGGCTACCGCGCTGCAACACGGCGGCAAATCCATCATCCTGCTGCTCAACAACGGCGTGTACGGCACCATCCGCATGCACCAGGAGCGCGAGTACCCCAACCGCATCAGCGGCACCCAGCTGGGCAACCCGGACTTCTGCCAGCTGGCCGGCGCCTACGGCTACGCCGCCGAGCGCATCGCCAGCAACGACGAGTTCGACGCCGCGCTGGAACGCGCACTGGCGCGCCCGAACGGCACGCTGCTGGAAATCCGCTTGCCGCCGGACATCATCAGCACCCGCGCTACGCTGACCACCATCACCCAGGCTGCGCTGGCACGCAGTTGAGGGGTTGGCCTGACGTGAAAAAACCGGCCTGCGGGCCGGTTTTTTTATTGCCGAGCAATCTGTTCTTAAAAAAATTTGCAAGTGACTGAAGCTGCTTTGGGGTGAAGAGTATTAATTCGATTGGAAAATCCGCATAAATGATATAAAAATCTTGGCAATTCTTGCTAGAATAAATTAAATTTACGCATGCTGATCAGTATCTACAGGGAGTAATCTCGCATGAGCAATAAAAACCCATATCAGAGCATTGATGAACGTGGCTATTGGCGTTCTGCAGTATGTGATCAAACGGATACTGGTGGCTTTAGAGAAATATGGTGTCCAAAATTCAATATTGATAGGAAGACAAAATTTCTGACAGCGGGGTCATGTTTTGCACAGCATATCAGTAAATGGCTGGTAAAAAATGGCTACACGTGGATTGAGGCAGAGGAACCTGCTGCCGAGCTCACATTGGAAGAGCGGCAAAGTGCAGGGTATGGTGTGTTTTCATTTAGAACTGGAAATATTTATACGGTTGCCTTGCTGCGGCAATGGGTATGTCAGGCTATTTACCCGCAGTCTTTTATTGATGAAGTTTTTGAAGAAAATGGCGTTTTTTACGATCCATTTCGACCGCTGATTCCGAAAGAAGGAAATGGTTCGAGATTGACCATGCTGGAGTGGAGAAAAAACACCTTGAAGGCGATGGTGAGTTCATTAGCTGAGGCTGATGTGTTCATTTTTACGCTGGGGTTGACTGAAACTTGGATAAATAGCAACGGTTGGGTGTATCCGGTATGCCCCGGTACCATAAGAGGGGAGTACGATCCTGCTGTGCATTACATGCATAATTATTCCTATGATCTGATCATTGAGGATTTGACATGGGTATTTGATGAAATAAAAAAAATAAATGGCAAGATAAAATTCTTACTGACAGTTTCTCCCGTACCATTGACGGCAACGGCCAGCAATGACCATGTTTTGCCAGCAACTATCTACTCAAAGTCAGTACTTAGAAGTGTGGCAGGATTCCTTGCCCAAACGCGAGAGGATGTAGATTATTTCCCGTCTTATGAGCTGATTGCCTCTCCACCTGTTAAAGGCGCATTCTTTGAGGGGAATATGCGGTCAGTCAGGGAAGATGGTGTTAATTTTGTCATGCAACATTTTGAACGTGCCATATCACCACATACTCCAGTAAAAGAAGCGCATGCCACAACAGGTTCGGTAGTAGTTACGCCAACATTCGACGATATAGTCTGCGAAGAAATTCTGCTTGATACATGGGATGAAAATCGTACTGAGGAAATAAGCAACCTGTGTCTGATCGGCGATAGCCATATGGGTATGCTTTCGAAGAGCCTTATCAGCATGAACATTCCCCACGCCGGCGGGATGATCATGAATGGTAGTGCATGGACCTCGGCATTATTCCATCCAGACCCGGAAGAAATAATTGTTCCGCTGGAAGATGCAGGCTCCAGAAAGAGATGGCAGTCAACATTGCCTTTTTTCAAAAAAAACAACCAAGGCGAGAAAATTATTTTGACCAATGTGAGCATGCAAACGCACAGAACAGTCAGCATGTTTATTGAATGGTTGAATGTTAGAAAAATAACCAATTTTACTGAGAGTAATTTTGTTGATTATTTTGTTGAGCATAACAAGAAGCAAATAAATTTCATCGAAAAACTCAATAATTTTCCAGATGCAAAAGTTGTAATTATTACTGATCCACCAACGCAAAAAATAAATTATGAAATTAAGAATATTTTATTTTTGTGGGAGGTGTATGACAATATTTCTGCCAGTATTTTTAATGGCATGGGTTATGAGGTTTTTAATTCAAGAAAGCATTTTGATGGGTTTGGGTTTAAAGACGAATTCTATTCTGATATGGTTTATGGCTCGGAGCGTGATTGGTTTCATGGAAGCCAGGCATATTACGATGCACTGGCAGGAGCGTTGATTTCAAAGTATCAAATAATCGCCAGATAAAAGGTCGCTGGTAGTGTATGGCTATGATCGGTAGTATCGGCCAGCACGGAATGGGTTGTCGGTAAACGTTTGGGCGCCGGCCTATTGCAGTGGCTGTTCCAGCAAACTGGCAGCTACTGGGGGGCGCAACGCTGACGACAGCTGGTACGAGCTATAAGCCCTGGCGATGGATCCCGGCCGGCATTGCGGCCAACCTCGCCACCGGCCGCACCGCCTTCACCATCGCCGGCGACGGCGACTTCCTGATGAATGGTCAGGAGCTGGCTACCGCGCTGCAGCATGGCGGCAAATCCATCATCCTGCTGCTCAACAACGGCGTGTACGGCACCATCCGCATGCACCAGGAGCGCGAGTATCCCAACCGCATCAGCGGCACCCAGCTGGGCAACCCGGACTTTTGCCAGCTGGCCGGCGCCTACGGCTACGCCGCCGAGCGCATCGCCAGCAACGACGAGTTCGACGCTGCGCTGGAACGGGCACTGGCGCGCCCGAACGGCACGCTGCTGGAAATCCGCCTGCCGCCGGACATCATCAGCACCCGCGCCACGCTGACCACCATCACCCAGGCGGCACTGGCACGCGGTTGAGGTGTGTGCCTGACGTGAAAAAACCGGCCTGCGGGCCGGTTTTTTGTTGGTGGAAGGTGGCACAAGAACGGGGCTGCTTGCCGGACTATCGGCTATGGTGAAGTTGTTCCGGCGGCCAACCCTGGCCGCCACACTCACCGAGGGAGCCATCATGCCGCTTTCCATGTACCAGGCCGCGATACCGCCGTTGTTGCGCGGGCTGGCCAATCTGTCCGCCATCCTCGACAAGGCGTTGCTGAATGCCGAAAGCCGCCATGTCGACGCCGCCGTCTTGCTGCAGGCGCGGCTGGCGCCGGACATGTTTCCACTGATTCGCCAGGTGCAGATTGCGGCGGATACCGCCAAGGGCTGCGGCGCACGGTTGGCCGGGGTGGAGGTCCCCAGTTATCCGGATACCGAAACCGGTTTCGACGAGTTGCAGCAGCGTATCGCCAGGACCGTGCTGTTTCTGCAGGGTCTGCAAGCGGCGCAGGTCGACGGCAGCGAAGCGCGCGACATCGTGATGAAGTTTCCCAACCAGACGCTGAACTTCACCGGTCAGGACTACCTGCAGTATTTCGTGCTGCCCAACTTCTATTTCCACCTCACCACCGCCTACGACATCCTGCGCCACAACGGCGTGCCACTGGGCAAGGGGGATTACCTGGGCGGCGGCTAAGAACCTGTTCAATGTCTGCTGCGATTGATTTCAATGGGGCGATACGGCGTTGAAAACGACTTCGGAATGCTCATTTACCCCATGTAAACTCCGCTTCCTCAGTCGTTTTCGCCTTGTCTCGCTCTAGCTCGCGAGACTTTGAACAGGTTCTAAGAGCCGCTGACCAAATCCCTGATCCTGCGTTGCGCCTCCTTGCCGTACTACTTGTACTGTCTGCGTCGGCGCACCTTGGCTCGGGTGTGCTGCGAGGTTTTGTTAGCGGCGCTAAACGGCAGCTGCAAGCGGCATCTCGCCGTCGTCGCGCCCGGCGCCGCTACAGCGCGACGCGCTGCTGGTGTTCCGGCACCGTCGCGTGCCAGTGCAGTTCCAGGCTGATGCGGCGGCGCAGCGCGTCGGCGGCGGCCGGCTCGCCGTGGATCACGAACACCTGTTGCGGCGCGGCGCTGAAGCCTGTCAGCCACTGCAGGATCTCGTTGCTGTCGGCGTGGGCGGACAGGTGGTCCAGCGCCACCACTTCGGCATTGATCGGCACGTCCTGGCCGTGGATCCGTACCGAGTCGGCGCCGGCCACGATCAGCGCGCCGCGGGTGCCGCCGGCCTGGAAGCCGGAAAACAGCAGCGTGTTGCGCGGATTGGGCGCGAACGCCTTCAGGTGGTGCAGCACCCGGCCGCCGGTGGCCATGCCGCTGGCGGCGATGATGATCGATGGCTCTTTGGTCTGGTTCAGGCGCTTGGATTCGTCGACCGAGCGCACGATGTGGGCGACGCGGCACATGCCCTCGCATTCGCTTTCCGACAGTTTGTGCAGGTGGCGGAACTGCTGGTACAGCGCGGTGACGTCGCTGGCCATCGGGCTGTTGATGTACACCGGCAGCTGCTGCGGGATGCGGCCGTGCTGTTTCAGCTGGTAGATGTAGTACATCAGCAGCTGGGCGCGGGCGACGGCAAAGGACGGGATCACGGTAATGCCGTGGCGGCCGACGGTACGGTTGATGACCTCGGCCAGCACATCGGCCACCGCGGTGGCGGGGTGGCTGCGGTCGCCGTAGGTGGATTCCACCAGCAGGTAGTCGGCGTGCTGGATCGGCTGCGGCGGCAGCATGATCGGGTCGTGCTGGCGGCCGAGGTCGCCGGAGCAGACCAGGGTCTTGCCTTCGGCCTCGATGGTGACGGTGGCGGCGCCGAGGATGTGGCCGGCCGGGCGCAGCAGCAACTGGATGTCGGGGAAGATTTCGCGGCGCTGGTTGAACGGCAGCGGCCGCAGGTAGGCCAGCGCGCGTTCGGCGTCGGCCTCGGTGTACAGCGGCAGTGCCGGCTGGTGCTTGGAGTAGCCGCGGCGGTTGGCGTATTCGGCTTCCTCTTCCAGCAGGTAGCCGCTGTCGGGCAGCAGGATCGCCGCCAGCTCGCAGCTGGCTTCGGTGGCGTACACCGGGCCGCGAAAGCCGTCGCGCACCAGCGCCGGCAGGTAGCCGCTGTGGTCGAGGTGGGCGTGGCTGAGCACTACCGCGTCGAGGTCGGCCGGGGCGAACGGCAGCCCGGCCCAGTTGCGCAGCCGCAGCTGCTTGTAGCCCTGGAACAGGCCGCAATCGAGCAGGATCTTGCGGCCGCCGCATTCCAGCAGGTACTTGCTGCCGGTGACGGTGCCGGCGGCGCCGAGAAAGGTGAGGTGCATGAGCGTTTCCTGTGCCGCTGGGGCGCTGGTGGCAGGACGTCGCGCAGTGGGGGCGGCGCGGCGGTTCACTCTTATATATAGTGATTTGCCGCGCGGGCGGTGGCGCCGATTTGCGATGGCCTGCACCGCTTGGCCGTTTCAGGTCAGGTAGATGGCGTGCGGCGTCCGTGCCGGCCGCGATGAGGCGAAACCACAAAAAAAGGTTGGCCGCAGCGCGGACGCTGCGGCCAACCTTGTCATGCTGCGGATGCCGTGGCTCAGATGCGGAAGCGCGCCACCATGTCATGCAGGTGGTTGGACAGCTGGTGCAGCTCGTCCACGGTGCGGGTGGCGCTTTGCACCGCCTGGTCGGTTTCGATCGCCATGTGATTGGCCGTCTCCGCCGCGCGCGCCATATCGGTGGTGGCGATCGACTGCTCGCGGGTGGCATCGGCGATGTCGCGGATGGTCAGCACCACGCGCGCCACCTCGTCCTCGATACCGGCCATCTGCCCGGCGACCTGGCGCGAGGCGCTGACCCCGTGGCGGACCGATTCCCGGGTGTGTTCCATATTGCCCAGCGCCGATTCCACGTCGTGGTGGGTGGCGTCGATCAGCTCGCCGATCTCCACCGTGGCCTTGGCGGTGCGCTCGGCCAGCTTGCGTACCTCGTCGGCCACCACCGCAAAGCCGCGTCCGGTCTCGCCGGCGCGTGCCGCCTCGATCGCCGCGTTCAGCGCCAAGAGGTTGGTCTGGTCGGCGATGTCCTTGATCACGTTGATGATCTGGTCCATCTGCGCCGAACGCTGTCCCAGCGCGCCGAGGGTGGTGGCCAGCTGGCCGACCTGGCCGGCGATGCGCTCGATGCCGCCGGCCAGCTCGCCCACCGCTTGCGCCGACTGGCGCGAGGTCTGCCCGGTCTGCACCACCACCTCTTCCGCCGAGGTGGCATTGCTGGCGATGTGATTGATGCTGACGGTGATCTGTTCGATGGTGGCGGCGGTGGCGCTGGAGGCGTCGGCCTGCTGCTGCGAATCGCTGGCCAGCTGGCGGGTGATGCCGTTCAGCGCGTCGATGCCGCCGTTGAGCGATACCGAGTGCTCGCGCACTTCCAGGAACATCTGCCGCAGGCTGCCGATGAAGCGGTTGAACGCCTCGGCGGTCTGGCCGATCTCGTCCTGCTTGTCCACGCTCAGCTGGTGGGTCAGGTCGCCGTCGCCGCTGGCGACATCCAGCAACGCATCGCGCAGCCGCACCAGGCTGGCCAGCAGGCGGGTGAGGGCGAAGTTGGCCAGCACGATGCCGGCTACCGCGACCACCAGCCCGGCCAGCACCAGCGTCAGCAGCAGCTGGTTCAGCGGGGCCAGCATCACGTCCTTCTCCACCACCGTGCCCAGCACCCAGTCGCTGCCGGCGATACTGGCTACCTCGGCGTAGTGGCTGCGGCCGTCGATCTCCACTTCATGCAGCTTCGGGCTGTTGCCGGCGGCGCTGACCAGCGCGGCGTCAAAACCCGGCATCACCTCGGCCACCGGCTTGAGGGTGGAATCGGCCGCCGGGTGGCTGACGATCTTGCCGTCGCGCGTGACCAGAAAAGCGTAACCGTCGCCGCGCAGCTTGATCGCCTTTACCACCGCGGTCAGCCCGTCCAGCGCGATGTCGCCGCCGACCACGCCGAGCTGCGCGCCGCCACGCAGGATGGGGCTGGCCACAGTCACGCCCAGCTTCTGCGTGCTGCTGAACACGTAGGGCGCGGTGATGGCGACGCCTTTCTGGGCGCTGGCCAGCTGGTACCACGGCCGCGCGGTCGGGTCGTAGCCGTCGGCCGGCAGCTTGTCAGGCGTGTGGTAGCGCATTGCCTTGTCGGCGTAGCCGGCAAAGGTCTGATCGAAACCACCGGCGTCCTTGCCCTGTTGCAGGAACGGGTACGGCGCGCTGGCATCGACATCGCCGAGGCGGTTGGCCGTGGCCTGGATGGCGTCGCGGCGCTGGGCCAGCCAGCGGCCGAGTGCCTCGCTGTTGCCGGCGATGGCGGCGTCCAGCTCCTGCTGCACGCCGTGGATGATCTCGCTGCGCATGCGCTGGTAGGCGAGGGCGGACAGCACCGCGATGGCAATCGCCAGCAGGATGGCGACAAAAAACAGGAGTCGCTGTTTTAACGACATGGCATTCCTCGTAATAACGGGGCAACGCGGCGACTCTGCTGGTCGCCTGGCGTTGCCGGGGTCGGGTGGGGTGTGTTGGGGGTGCCGCGTTCGCACTTTATTTTATGAATCTTTGTGTTAAATCAGCGCGCGCGATGATAACAATCTATAACAGCTGCCGCCAGCCTGAAGTGCGGCATCGGGGCACGGACAGTATTGCAACACGGCTTGTCAGTTTGATGACGGTAGCGCCGCGCGTGCCAGGGTTGGCCGCAAGGCGCAGCGCCAGTGCCGGCGCGGCTTTTAGCCGTATCCGGGTAATGGCCGGCCATCTCGATAAGTCACGCTAGCGAGTTGCGTCGCCGCCGGCCCGGACATAATGCCTGCAATTTTTTGTAAATAAGTAATTTGTACAATACAATAACTATACAAAAGTACGATAACCCGTTCGCCACCACGAGAAAACGCCATGTTCAATACCCGGCTCAAACAGCAGATCGGCGAGCTGCAACAGCAGCTGCGCACCCAGCAGGCGATTGCCAGCGCGCTGGAGCGTTCCTTTGCCAGCGTCCATTTCGATGCAGAGCGCAGGGTGGTGGCGGCCAACCAGAACTTTCTGGACACGCTGGGTTACCGCCAGCTCGGCGATATTCTCGGCCAGCCGCACAGCCTGTTCTGCGCCAGCGACGATGTCGCCAGCCGTGACTACGCGCAGTTCTGGGCGCGGTTGCAGCGCGGCGAGCCGTTCCAGGGCAAGGTGCAGCGCGTTACCGCCGCAGGCGGGGTGGTGTGGCTGGAGGCGACCTACAGCCCGGTTGTCGACGCCGCCGGCCACATCAGCGGCTATGTGAAGTTTGCAACCGACATCACCGCCCGCGTGCGCGAGGCGGCGCACAACCGCTCGGTGCTGCAGGCGCTGGATCGTGCGATGGCGACCATCGAATTCAGCCCCGACGGGACCATCGTCGGTGCCAACGATAATTTCCTGCGCACCATGGGCTACCGGCTGGAGCAGCTGCGCGGCCAGCATCACCGCCTGCTGTGCGAGCGCGAGTTTGGCGACAGCGCCGAGTACGAGCAGCTGTGGCAGCGCCTGCGCCGCGGCGAGTTCTTTGCTGGCCAGATCCGGCGCCGCCACCACGACGGCCGCACGGTGTGGCTGGAGGCCAGCTACAACCCGGTGCTGGACGAAAACCAGCAGGTGGTCAGCGTGATCAAGTTCGCCACCGACATCAGCGCCCGCGTCGAGCAGGTGCAGCAGGAGCGCGACAGCGCCCAGTTTGCCTACAGCTCGTCACGGCAGACGCTGGACTGGTCGGACAGCGGCGTGGCCGGCATCAGCCAGAGCGTGGACGAGATCCGGCAGATGGCCGGCAGCATCGAGGCGGCCAGCCACACGGTGCAGCAGCTGGGCGCGCGCTCGCTGCAGATCACCTCCATCGTGCAGACCATCAAGGACATCGCCGACCAGACCAACCTCTTGGCGCTGAACGCGGCGATCGAGGCGGCGCGCGCCGGCGAGACCGGGCGCGGCTTCGCGGTGGTGGCCGACGAGGTGCGCAAGCTGGCGGAGCGCACCACCGCGTCGACCACCGAGATTGCCGCCATGGTCGGCGACATCCAGCAACAGACCGGCAGCGCGGTGCAAAGCATGGCGCAGATCCTGCAACAGGCGCAGCACAGCGTGACGCTGACGCAGCGCGCCGGCAGCACCATCGCGCAGATCCGCGACGGCGCCCACGCGGTGGTGGAAGCCATCGGCCGCTTTACCCACCTCAAGTCCTGAGCCGGCGCCGCTCGGCGGCCGGGTGGCTGGCGCTCAGTCGAGCTGCGGCGTGCGCTGCAGCTTGCCGGTGTCAAAGCCCTGCTGCCGCAGCCGGGCCAGCAGCGCGGCGTAGGCGGCCGGCGTCACGCTGCGGCTGCGCGCCAGCACCCACAGGTAGTCGCGATTCGGCTCGCTGATGGCGACCAGCTGGTAGTCCTCGTCCAGATCGATCACCCAGTAATCCCCCCACACCCACGGCAACCATGACAGCCAGGCCGGCGCGAAGCGCACCTGCAGCTTTGGCGAGCTGGCGCCGCCGATTTGCCGCGCGCTGCCGCTGGCGCTGCTGATGTCGCCATTGGCCAGCCGGCAGCGATTGTCCACCGTCACCGTGCCGTCCGTCTGCAGCCGGTAACGGGCGCTGGCATTGGCGACGCACTTTTGCTGAAACCAGTTGGGAAAGCGGGCGATCTCGTACCAGGTGCCCATGTAGCGCGGCACATCCAGCGCGGCAATGGTTTGCAGGCGGCCGTCGCCGGCAACGCCCGCCGGCTGCGGGTTGGCGCAGGCCGGCAGGGTGGCGAGGCACAGCAGGGCGGTAACAAGGGTCTTTTTCATGGGCGGGTCCCCGGCGGGCTGGCCAGCCGCGAAACCGATGCTGGGCGCGGCAATGGCGTGATAAAGAAAATAAAACTATCTGAAAAAAACATTCAATTGGAATTGGCTATCGCAATACGGCATGATCCATCCGTCGACAACGACTAACCCATTCAAGGAGCGAAGCATGTCCATCATCAACAGCCAGATCAAACCGTTTGCCAGCAAAGCCTTCCACAACGGCCAGTTTATCGACGTGACTGACCAGACGCTGCTGGGCAAGTGGTCGGTGGTGTTCTTCTACCCGGCCGACTTCACCTTCGTGTGCCCGACCGAACTGGGCGACCTGGCTGACCTGTATCCGCAGTTCCGTGATATGGGCGTGGAAATCTACTCGGTGTCCACCGACACCCACTTTACCCACAAAGCGTGGCACGACACCTCCGACACCATCAAGAAGATCCAGTATCCGATGCTGGCCGACCCGACCCACCTGATCTCGCGCAACTTCGGCGTGCTGATCGAGGAAGCCGGTCTGGCCGATCGCGGCACCTTCGTGATCGATCCGGAAGGCAAGATCCAGATCGTGGAAATCAGCGCCGGCGGTGTGGGCCGCGATGCCTCCGAGCTGCTGCGCAAAATCAAGGCGGCCCAGTACGTGGCGGCGCACCCGGGTGAAGTGTGCCCGGCCAAGTGGAAAGAAGGCGATGCCACGCTGGCACCGTCGCTGGACCTGGTAGGCAAGATCTAAGCAAAGCTGCTGCGTGCCCGTGATTGCGGCTTGGGCGCTGCTCGGCATCCTCATGTACTCAACGTACATTCCGGTGCCTGCGCTGCGGCCGCACCGCACTGACGGGCACTCGTGACGCTTTGCTGCGTTTTCGCCGCCCTTCGGCCCGATAGCTTTGTCGGCGGCGCGGGGGCTTGCCGTACTACATGTACTGTCTGCGCCCCCGCTGGCTGGCCTTCGCGCTCACGGGTCGAACTATCGGCGGAAATAGCCAGGGAGAAAAACTCCCCTTCACCCGACATTCATTGCCGGGTGCCCCGGAAAACGGCCTTGCGGCCAACCTTGGCGCCACGAACAACACCTCGCAGAGAACCTGAGCCAAGGCGCGCCGACGCAGACAGTACACGTCGTGCGGCAAGGAGGCGCAACGCAGGATCAGGGGTGTTGTTAGCGGCTCGTAGAGGCCACTTTCCCGGGTACCCGTACACCAAGGAGCACACCATGCTGGACAACAATATCAAGACGCAACTGCAAGCTTACCTGACCAACCTGCAGCACCCGATTGAGCTGGTGGCCTCGCTGGGCAACGGCCCGAAAGACGAGGAAGTACGCGGCCTGATCGCCGATATCGCCGAATTGTCGGATAAAGTCAGCGCCCGTTATGACGGTAACGATGCGCGCAAACCATCGTTCAGCGTTGGCCGCAACGGCGATGCCGCCAGCCGCGTGCAGTTTGCCGGCGTGCCGATGGGGCACGAATTCACCTCGCTGGTACTGGCACTGCTGCAGGTGGGCGGCCATCCGTCCAAGGCCGGGCAGGACCTGATCCAGCAGGTGAAAGACCTGCGCGGCGAATACACTTTTGAAACCTATATCTCGCTGTCGTGCCAGAACTGCCCGGACGTGGTGCAGGCACTGAACCTGATGGCGGTGCTGAACCCCGGCATCCGCCACACCATGATCGACGGCGCGCTGTTCCAGGACGAGGTGAACGCCCGCCAGATCATGTCGGTGCCCACCGTGTACCTGAACGGTGAAGTGTTCGGCCAAGGCCGCATGGGGCTGGAAGAGATCGTCGCCAAGCTGGACACCGGCGCCGCCGCCCGCGATGCGGCCAACATCGACCGGAAAGACGCCTTCGACGTACTGGTGGTCGGCGGTGGCCCGGCCGGTGCCGCGGCGGCCATCTACACCGCCCGCAAGGGCATCCGCACCGGCGTGGTGGCGGAGCGTTTCGGCGGCCAGGTGCTGGACACCATGAGCATCGAGAACTTCATCTCGGTGAAAGAGACCGAAGGCCCGAAACTGGCGATGGCGCTGGAACAGCACGTGAAGGAATACGACGTGGACGTGATGAACCTGCAGCGCGCCAGCAAGCTGCTGCCGGCCAGCGAAACCGCCAGCGGCCTCACCGAAATCCAGTTGCAAAGCGGCGCTGTGCTGCGCGCCAAAACCGTGATCATCGCCACCGGTGCCCGATGGCGTGAAATGAACGTGCCGGGGGAGCAGGCCTACCGCAACAAGGGCGTGGCCTACTGCCCGCACTGCGACGGTCCGCTGTTCAAGGGCAAGCGCGTGGCGGTGATTGGCGGCGGCAACTCCGGCGTGGAAGCGGCCATCGACCTGGCGGGCATCGTGTCGCACGTGACGCTGCTGGAGTTCGGCGATGCGATGCGGGCCGACGCGGTGCTGCAGAACAAGCTGAAGAGCCTGCCCAACGTGACCATCATCCTGCAGGCGCAAACCACCGAGGTCACCGGCGACGGCAGCAAGGTCAACGGTCTGGCCTATACCGATCGCGTCAGCGGCGAGGCACGCCACATCGCGCTGGAGGGCATCTTCGTGCAGATCGGCCTGCTGCCGAACACCGACTGGCTGCGCGGCAGCGTGGAGCTGTCCAGCCGTGGCGAGATCCTGGTTGGCCGCCATCAGGACACCACGGTGCCCGGCGTGTTTGCCGCCGGTGACGTGACCGACGTGCCGTACAAGCAGATCATCATCGCCATGGGTGAGGGCGCCAAGGCCGCGCTCGGCGCCTTCGACCACCTGATCCGCAGCGGCGTGTCCGCCGACTGAGCCAAAGGTTGGTGCCGCAGCCTGCGGCCAACCTTTGAATCCCAGATGCAAGCCCCGTATCGGATGATGCGGGGCTTTTTGTCGTGTGCCGGCGCTCGTACCGCGGCCTATACTGCATTGCGCACCCCGCGTGCGGCTGGCCAGCCGCCGCGGCGGTCAGCTCGTGGCGCCCGCCGCTAGTCACAACTGTCTTTTTCGTCGTTCCGCGTGGTGATTTCTGCCGCAAAAATGCTGATCAATACTGATTTTCCTGCCAGCTTTCCTGATGTTATATTTTCAACAGTTGCTTGAATCTGTTTTCACTGTAACCTACGATGAAGCGTAGCAAACCCAGCCGGCATCAGGGAGGAGGGCGTTCATCACGGTCTGGGATTGTCAGGACGAGGTGTAGTACCGATAGAGCTTTGGCGATGGTGCCGGCGCTTGCTGGCGCAATCGCCTCCATGCAAGAAGCCATGCGGTGTGAACGTTATCGGCACGTGCCATGAGGTGGGAATCACGCGTGCGATTCCTTGGCAGGAACCGCCTCTACATTGCGATCTAATGGAGGCACAAAATGTTCTCATTAACCAAGCTAAGAAAGGCGCTGTCCGCCTTCGCCCTGTGCTGTCTGGGCGTCATGGGCATGGGCATCACGCCGTTCGCCTTAGCAGATAACCCGGCAACCTATTTCCAACTTGACGGCGACATGAAGGGCGGCACCCAAGAGAAGCCGGACTGGAGTGATGTCTTTGACAGCAATCTCCCTGCTGTCGGCGCCACCCCGAAAGCGTCGCTGCCTAGCGGTTTCAGTTCGCCAACCTTCGTCGTTGACTTTTTTCCGGCCACCAGCAACGACAACAGCCTGTTCGCTACCGGGAGTAAGGATACCCTGAACATCACCCCGGGCTGGCAGTGCAAGAAGACCAACAACGTCAATGACAAGACTGATATCAACAATGCCTACGCGGTTGCCTACATCAATCCAAACAATCACCTGATTGTCTACTTTGCTCTGGATGTGGCCTCCAATGACGGTACCAAGGATGTCGGTTTCTGGTTCCTCAAGGACCCGGATGTCAGCTGCCCTGCCGGTAGCGGCACCACCGCTTTCGTCGGCAATCACACTGATGGCGACGTATTGATCGTGTCCGAATTTACCAATGGAGGCCGCGTCAGCGAGATCAAGGCCTACCGCTGGAACGGCGGCGCGAATGGTTCGCTCGGCACCACACCGATCGCCTCTGGTGGCGAGTGCAACGGCGATGCTTTTAACGTTTGTGCCAGGGTCAACACTGCCGTGCTCAACGGCGATGGCGCCAATGCCGATGTGCCTTGGCTGGTAAAAAGCAAGACCTCCAATCCTAGCGGCCCTGCCTATACCAGCAGCAAGGATCTGGATATCGGCATGTTCTTCGAAGGCGGCATTGACCTGACTGCGGTCGGTATCTCCGGATGCTTCAACCGCTATCTGGCCGATACCCGTTCGTCGACCTCGCTCGGTGCCACCATCTTCGACTTTGCGCTGGGTGATTTCTCCAACTGCAGTATTGGCGCGGCCAAGGCGTGCACCCAGGCAACCGTGAATAGTGACTTTGCCACCTTTACCAGTCCGTTTACGGCCACGGTCACCAACTCCAGCCCAACCGGAACCGTCTATGACGTAACCATTAACGAGAGCTTCAACTTTGCCAATACCGGCGAAACCAGCTGCACCATCACCAGCAACACTGGCGATCAGAATGTCAACGGCACCGAGCTCATTACCGGCACGCCGGTGAAAGTGGCCAGCAGCCTGGCGCCGGGAGCGAGCGTAACCGTCGGCATTTCGTGTATCGGCAGCCTGAACAGCTTCCAGAATGCTATCCATGCGGTGGCCGGTTCTGCACCAGGGCAGAGCGATATCACGAAGGATGCGGTGGTCAGTGCCGTCAGCGCGAGCGCTTGCCAGGCGACAGTGACGGCGGATCTGGATATCACCAAGGTCTGCAAAGGGATGCAGCTGGTGGCCGGTACCAATGGTCTGCTGGCGCTGCAAACCGATGTCAGGGTTGAGGTGACCAATCCGAGCACTTCCAACCAGTCGGTGACCATCACGACTCCGGTCGATACCAAAGTCAGCACGCTGAACCAGGTTGATTGCATCACAGGGGGCGCCAAGTCGGATCTGGTACTGGCACCAAACGAGACTGCCTGCTTCCTGGGTAGTTACAACCCGACCAATGCCGATCTGGTCAACCCGCCGTCCAGCGCCGCGTTCACCGATGGCGTGAGTGTAACGGGCGAGGGCAGCATCAATGGCACCTTCACCGCAGGTCCGGTGAATGCCACCTGCTACCTGTGCGATACCGATCTTGATGGTATTCCGGATGTCACTGACACCAGTGACTGACCGGCAGTGGCTGCAGTAAACCGCCTTTCCTGAGCATCGGGAAAAGCCAGGGCGATGGGTCGCAAGACCCATCGCCCTTTTCATCTGGCGACGGCACCACGGGCGCCGTCCCCTGTGCTTACTTGCTGCGTCCCTTGGCCTTGGTCGTGGTGGTCGTGCTGCTGCCGATCACGTAGCTTGACGCGCCGCTGCCACTGTATGCGGTGGCACTGCTGTTGCTGGCCTTGGCTCCGATGCTGTAGCTCCCGGCCAGTGCCGAGCTTGGCGAGGTGACCGTCAGGGTGGTCGATGCGCTGCTGCCGGCGGCAAGGCTCAGGCTGGCGTTTTTCCAGCTGCCGCTCCAGCCGCTGGGCAGGCTGCCTTGCAGGCTGAAGCTGGCGGCGCTGCAGCTGCTGCTGTCGTTATTGGTGACCGCGACGGTGTAGGTCACCGCGGTGCCAGCCACGACCGTGCTGCCTGGCGACGACATCACCAGCGACGGATTGGCGCGGGTGCAGGTGCTCTTGGCAAACGTGACATCCACGCCGATGCCGCTGCTGTTGGCCCAGGTCGGGGTGATGGTCACGCCTGCGCTGGTGTCGGTATAGCTTTGTCCGATCACCAGGGCCGGGTCGGCCAGATCGGCGGTGGCAGAGTAGGACAAGCTGCCCGGCGTCATGTCCAGTGCGTAGCTGCTCGACGCGGCACCATCCGTGCCGGTGCGTACCCACACCCCCGCAAAGATATTGCCCGGCTGATAAATGCTGTTGGTGCTGAAGTAGTAGTCAACCCCGATCGGTTGGCGGTACTCAAGGTAATACCAGGTCTTGGCGCCGGTGACCGGGTCGGTACTCTTGAGAATCTTCAGCCCCTTGGCGTTGCTGCCGCTCGTCTCGATCGGCTCGATCACATAGCTGCCGCTGTTCTGCACCGTGGTAATGGCAGGAGAGGCGCTGTAGTTCAACCAGCCCAGCCTTTCCTTCTGGAAGGCATTCAGATGCCCCGTTTGCCATCCCATGATATCGACGCGGTCGCCATACTCGACATAGGTGCAGCTGTTGCCGGTGGCGCTGACATCGCAGTCCAGGCCGTGCGAATGCCACAAGCCGAGAGCGTGGCCCAGCTCGTGCCCGACCACACTCAGCGACATGGTGCCGTTGATGAAGGACTGCGAGGGAACGCTGCCCACCGAGGACAGGCCGCCCCAGCTGCAGCTGCTGGTATTGGGAAACGCATACACAACGCGGGCATAGCCGGAGAGATCAACCCCGGCGGCACTGGCCGCCGCCTTGGCGGCGCTGGCGATGTTGTCGCTGTTGCAGGTATCGGTGCTGTTGAGCGGCAGCGTGTACCAGCCGAATACCTTGCCGCTGAACGAGGTCTGCTGGTAAGAGTTTTCCAGGTAGAAACTGTTGACGGAGCCGCTGGCGCTGCCGAACACGAAGCTGTGCCACTGTTCAGGCGTCCAGGGCTTGTTGGCAGGCTGATCCTGGAAGTTGACCAGCAGCACCGCCGTGCTTTGCACCCCCAGGGCATTGATCCCCGTCGCCGGTGCCGCCAGGTACTGGTAGCTGGTGTCGCCACCGGTTTCCAGCATTAGGCTGTTGCCGCTCAGCGTGCCCTGTACCCGTACCTTGCTGCCCGGCTCATGCTGAGGCTGTTTTGTCTTGAATTTAAGCTCGTAGCGTTGCCCCGCCTCCGTCTTCAGGAACTGCCGCGAGTGGCTCTTCTTGTTCTTGAAGTCATCTTCGGTCCACAGCTCCAGCTCGCCTTCAAGCTGGATTGGCTTGGCGGCCACGCTGGCTGGCAGGGCCGGTGTTGTCTTGCCTGACGCCAGGGTGATACCTGGTGCCGCAAGCAGCAGAAGCAGCAAGCAGGCGCCCGGCAACATCGTCGGCAGGCCGAAACGTTGGCCGCAGGCACGCATTGCGCGTTGAAGCATGACATTCCTCTCATCATCAAAAGAAAAGCCCATCCCCCGCAACTGCCTACACCACTCATGACTGTACTCGTAGAAGGCACATTTTCTGAAAACAGACTAAATGTTTTCATTGATGTGGTTTTATTAGTATCAGCGTCTGCTTGAAAGTGTTTTGTGGCGTGTGTGCAGCTGTGCACCGGTTAACTGCTGCTCCGGGCGGTGGGTGATGAATATTCCGAGAATTTACTTAATATTGAAGAGCGAACTATACACAACACACAGGCAATGGCAATGTTGCCAAAAAGCAATTGCTTAAATATAGAAATGTTATTGTTTTTGTTGTTGTTTTTTGATTTTGTCATGATGGATTGTTTGTTTTATATTAAACAAAATGATATTAATCATTCCGATATTTTATTGTTTCAAGCTGCTATTTTTTAATTCATAAGCAATATACATTGCTTGGTGGCAATAAATAACCCGAAATAGATTAAATGTAAACTTGGAAGGGTGATGCTAGGACGACAGCGCCGCACGCCGGTGCGCAGCGTGCTTGCGGCGGGGCCGGAGGCGGGAGCGGAACGGGGCAGGAAATGTGGCGCGGCGGCAGCGGGTATGCGGCCAACGTTGGCGGTGCGGAGAAGGAAATGCGGGTGCGGGCGCACCAAGCCGCTCGGTCGTGCGGTGGTGACGACGGTGGCGCTGTCAACGGCGCCCCGGGACATCGTGCCGGCGGGAGGGTGTGGCGCGCCGGACTAGCCGCGGTCGCGGTTAGCCGGTACCAGACTGCAGTCGTGCTGTGGGGCTTGCCGGCGATGCCGGCTCAGGGTGTGGGGTTGCCCAGCAGCTGTTCCACCCGTGCCGCCGGAATGGCGCCGGCAACGCGCTCGTTATTGGCGAAGATCAGCGTCGGCGTGCCGGTGATGCGGTGGGTGCGCGCCAGTTTGGCCAGATTGGTGGTCGGGGTGTCGCACTCGCCGCTACCCTCCGGCACGGTGTTGTCGTGCACCGACGCCAGCCAGGCCTTGGCGCGGTCCGGTGCGCACCAGATCTTGCGCGACTTCAGCGTGGCACCGGGGTGCAGCTGCTCGATGGGGTACAGGAACACGTAGATGGTGACATCGTTGATCTTCTGCAGCTCGCGTTCCAGCTGCTTGCAGAACGGGCAATCCGGGTCCTCGAACACGGCCACCTGGCGCTTGCCGTTGCCCCTGACGATCTTGATCGCCTGTTCGAAAGGCAGCTTGTTGAAGCTGATCTCGGACAGCACTTTCATGCGCTCGGCGCTCAGGCTTTGCCGGGTCTGGGCATTGATCAGATTGCCCTGGATCGCGTAGCTGACCTTTTCATCAACATAGAATAACTGGCCGATGGCATAAACCTCGTACAAGCCGGTCAGCGCCTCTTTTTTCACCGAGGACACCTCTGCGCCGGGGAAGCGTTCTTCGAATGAGCGTTTCACCGATTGCTCGTCCGCCACCGCCAGTGCCGACAGCAAGGCGGTAATCAGCAGTGAACTGCGCAGCAGCATTCTCATGATGAATCTCCCGTTGGCCGATAAATGCAGAAAAGATCAATCCGATATAGTTCAGATTGGGTTTCGCTGCCGACTATTCATCATTCGTAATGGGCAGATTTATGTTTTATGGTGATTGTTTGTCATGGCGTGTTTTTGTCGGTATCACCGCAATGCGCTGGCACGGCGGTCGCGCGGCCATTCTCGGTCACCGGTCGGTCAACGATGCTCGTCGTGCAGTGGTGGCCTTGGCATGGTGGCCGGTTGCGGTACCGGCTTGCGGCCAACCTTGTCGCCGCGGTGGCCTGGCCGGCGGCTGGTAAAGCGTGGTGCTGATGCCGGCATGGTGATCATTATTTTTAATCGAATGGTATTTCAATAGTAATACTGCTTGAATGCCATGTTGCCGTGCTCATTCACCTTGGCGCACCGTTTGCCGGTCAAGCCTTCGCCGCGCTGGCAAGGCGTCATGATGCTGCTTCAAGTTTTTAACATGTCATGAAATTTAAAATCAGCGCGCGGATTTTTGCTGGATGGCGTTGTACAAAACGGTGCAATCCGCCGTGCTGCCTAGCCGTGGCGTGCACCTTGCCAGTGCTGCCGCTGGTACCGCTACGGGGCACGCCTGGCTTGGCGCTGGGTGATATGGGTGGGTCGTGCCAAGCCGTAGCGGCGGCCATTGTCTGCCGGATGGGGACCGGGCTCACCCGCTGCGGACATGGCTGAAATGCACTCTGCGGCGGGTGTTAAATATTGGTTATTTTCTTTGTAGAAAACTTTATTGCTTATTGCGTGTTGTTGGTATTTTTAACATCAATAAATTATTTGATTTTCATGAGCTGGCCACTAAGATCAATTTGAGTTTGCAGCAATGCGGTGGTGGCGGTCCGGGCCGGGGAGGCGGCGGATTGGCGATTGCGGCTGATTACAAAGCGATCATAAGGGGAAGTGAGCTATGGGAAGCCGCCAGTCAATTGCGCGTTTGTTGCGCCTGAATCTGGGTGACACCACGCGGCAGATACTGGACCAGGCCGTCGATGCCGTGGTCAGTATTGATGACAATAACAATATTACCTATTTCAACCCCGCCGCCGAACGGCTGTGGGGCTACAGCGCGCTGGAGGTGCTGGGCCAGAACGTGAAGCTGCTGGTGCCGCAGCTGATTCGCCACGATCACGACCGGCTGGTGAACGCCAACCGCGAAACCGGCGTCGACAAGATCGTCGGCAGCAGCCGCGAGGTGCTGATCGAGCGCAAGGACGGCGGCAAGGTGTGGGGCAGCCTGTCGCTGTCCAAGGTGCAGCAGGGCAAGTCGATCACCTATACCGCCTTTGTGCGCGACATCACCACCGAACACACGGCGCGCGAAAGCATCCGGCAGACGCTGGAGCAGGCGCTGGATGCGGTAGTCAGCATCGACGAACACAACCTGATTACCTTTTTCAATGCCGCGGCCGAGCGGCTGTGGGGCTACGCGCGCAGCGAGGTGCTGGGGCAGAACATCAAGATGCTGGTGCCCAAGGACATCCAGGGCAGCCACGACGGCTACGTCAACGCCAACCGGCACACCGGCCAGGACAAGATCGTCGGCACCAGCCGCGACGTGCCGGTCTTCCGCAAGGACGGCACCCAGCTGTGGGGCAACCTGTCGCTGTCCAAGGTGGAGATCGAGGGCCGCATCACCTACACCGCCTTCGTCAAGGACATCACCAAGGAGCGCCAGGTGCGCGAGGCGCTAAACCAGACGCTGGAGCAGGCGCTGGACGCGGTGGTCAGCATCGATCCGGACAACAACGTCACCTTCTTCAACGCGGCGGCGGAGCGGCTGTGGGGCTACGAGCGGCGGGAAGTGCTCGGCCACAACGTGAAGATGCTGGTGCCGCAGATGATCCAGTCGCAGCACGACGAGCTGGTCAACGCCAACCGCCGCACCGGCGTCGACAAGATCGTCGGCACCAGCCGCGAGGTCTGCATCGAGCGCAAGGACGGCAGCAAGGTGTGGGGCAGCCTGTCGCTGTCGCGGGTGCGCTGCGGCGATCGCATCAGCTATACCGCCTTCGTCAAGGACGTGACCCGCGAGCGCGAGGCGCGCGAGATGATGAACCAGACGCTGGAGCAGGCGCTGGACGCGGTGGTCGCCATCGACGAGAACAATCTGGTCACTTTTTTCAACGCGGCGGCGGAGCGACTGTGGGGCTACGAGCGCCGCGAGGTGATCGGCCACAACGTGAAAATGCTGGTGCCGCAGGCGATCCAGAGCAATCACGACCATCTGGTCAACGCCAACCGCAGCAGCGGCCAGGACAAGATCGTCGGCACCAGCCGCGAGGTCAGCATCGAGCGCAAGGACGGCAGCAAGGTGTGGGGCATGCTGTCGCTGTCCAAGATCCGGCTGGAAGGACGCATCGCCTACACCGCGTTCGTGAAGAACGTGCAGGGCGAGCACGAGAGCCGCGACACCACCGACGGTGCGATGAACGCGGTGCTGGCCTCCAGCAACCAGATCGGCCAGATCGTGTCGGTGATCGACGAGATCGCGGCGCAGACCAATCTGCTGTCGCTGAACGCGGCGATCGAGGCGGCGCGGGCCGGCGAGGCCGGGCGCGGCTTTGCCGTGGTGGCGGACGAGGTGCGCAAGCTGGCCTCGCGCTCGTCGTCCTCGGCCAAGGAGATCAACGGCCTGGTGGATGAAACCAAGCAGCGCATCAGCGAGCTGGCCAATTCGCTGCAGCGGCTGTCCGGCTAGCGCGCAGCGGCTGTTTCCTGTCCTGCACGCCGACCGTCTGCCGACGGTCGGCGTTGTCATTGGCACGTCGCCGATACCCGTGTGCGCGACGATTTTGCAGCAGCGTGGTCTGGCCGCACAGGGTCGCGCGCGCCCGTGCGCCGCTGACGAGCTTGCCAGGGCGGCAGACACGCCCGGTGTCGGGGCCGCTCGCAACCCGCAGCCCGCAACCGTGCGCCTGACAAGTGCCGGCAGTCGCGGCATGATGGTAGCGGGCCGCAGCATGCTTGCGGCCAACCTTTGGAGCCGTCATGTCCTTGCTCGTCACCGCCCGGCGCTGGGCGCATCAACTCAAGCGCGATGTCGTCACCGTCTACTTTGCCGCGCGCCATCCGGCCACGCCGCGCTGGCTGCGTCTGCTGGCCTTGCTGGTGGCCGCCTACGCGCTGAGCCCGATCGACCTGATCCCCGATTTCGTGCCGCTACTCGGTTATGTCGATGACTTGCTGCTGCTGCCACTGGGCTTGCTGCTGGTGTTGCGCTGCCTGCCGCCGGCGGTGCTGGCCGCCTGTCGCGAGCAGGCGGCACAGCTGCTGACGCGGCCGCGCAGCCGCCGCGCGGCGGTGGTGATCGTCGGCCTGTGGCTGGGCAGCGCGCTGGCGCTGGCGTGGTACTGCTGGCCGCGCTGAGTGCCTTGGCGCCGCTTTACGCTCGGTGGCGACTCGATCCCAATGGCGCGATACGGCGTCAAGTACCAGTCAGACATGTGCCGTTAGCACTGCTAAACGCCTAGGCCGTTGTCGCCTTGTCTCGCGTGAGCTGGTGAGGCTGTGAGCACGCTGCTTACAGCAGCATTTTCAGCGCCAGCCCGAGCACGGCGCAGCCGGCAATGACGTGGATCACGTTGCGCTTGAAGCGGAACAGTGCCACCGCCGCCAGTAGCGCAATCAGCAGCGACGGCCAGTCGAGGCCGCCAGCAAAGCCGTGCGGCCACAGCACGTGGTAGCCGAAGAACAGCGCCAGATTGAGGATCACGCCGACCACGGCAGCGGTGATGGCGGTCAGCGGCGCGGTGAACTTGAGGTCGCCATGGGTGGCTTCCACCAGCGGCCCGCCGGCGAGGATGAACAGGAAGGAGGGCAGGAAGGTGAACCAGGTCACCACGGCGGCGGCGACAGCCCCGGCGGCAAACAGCGCCTCCGGCCCGAACAGCGCCTGGCCGTAGGCACCGACAAAACCGACGAAGGCCACCACCATGATCAGCGGCCCCGGCGTGGTTTCGCCCAGCGCCAGGCCGTCGATCATCTGCGTCGCCGTCAGCCAGCCGAAGTGCTCCACCGCGCCCTGGTAGACGTAGGGCAACACCGCGTAGGCGCCGCCGAAGGTCAGCAGCGCCGCCTTGCTGAAGAACCAGCCCATCTGCGGCAGCGTGTGCGGCCAACCATAAGTCAGCGTCAGCAGCGCCATCGGCAGCAGCCACAGCAGCGTTCCCGCCACCAGTACCCGCCCCAGCCGGCGCCAGCAAAAGCGCGCGTGCGGCGGAGGCGGCGTGTCATCATCGATCAGCGCCGCACCGTAGTGCTTGCCGGCACTGGCGTGTCCGCCGCCGGTTGCGAAAGCGGCCGGGGCCAGACGGCCGCCGACATGGCCGGCCAGCGCGGCCGCGGCCACGATCAGCGGAAACGGTAGCCGCAGCACGAAGATGGCGACAAAGGATGCCG
>Ga0209211_10001999_pt1 | contig 36479 bp, 30 predicted proteins | sample RifGroA2_FD_183992 | JGI IMG/M metagenome (GOLD analysis project Ga0209211, IMG submission 183992) | Groundwater microbial communities from Rifle, Colorado, USA - Groundwater A2 (SPAdes) (version 2) | ecosystem: Environmental > Aquatic > Deep subsurface > Groundwater | place: Rifle, Colorado... | reverse complement strand
TTTCGGATGCAGGAAGATATATCGCTTTTTTTGAAACTTTGTTTTCCGCGAGAATTTGATGTGTTTCCGCGTCCACATCTCCAACAAAACCTTTCTCAGAAAGCGGGTTTATCGCCGCCCAAAAATAATTATCAAAGTTTCCGACATACAGTTGAATAGCAATTTCTTGATTTATGTGACCTTTTTCCTCAACCCCAAAAAAAGGGGCTCCATTGTTATCGTATTTTCTAAGAAAATGCTGCGAAATAACATTTATCCCCATATCTTTAATGTTATTCATATAGCTTGTTGCGACGGGGATGCATTTTTTAAGTTCTCTTTTACTTATGTGCGCTTCCGAATAACTTTTACCTGATTGGGATGATGCCGTTAAAACGCTTTTGGTTTTCAAACAATTTTCTCCGGAAAAATCAATTTCTGGATAAGAAAAAGGATTATTTATGCCAAGCGGGACAAGTCTGTCTGCATCTGTTTTCTTAATCGCCTGTTTACCGATAGATTTAATTGCTGTCACGGTGTTGCTTAAACTTCTAAAAACAGCATTGCCCGACTCCAAAGGTGAAGATAACTTCAAGTCGCTTCCTTGTAAAAAAATGACACTCAAAATTGCAATACCAACAAACAAACACGCCAAAACCGCAATGACAACAATAATCCATGTTTTAAATTTTGATGATTTCATTTTTGTTTGGTGATGTTTTTTTAAATTTTATAATTAATATCTGCTTTTATTTATAATAACAGAAAATAAAGTATAATTAAAAGGGACGTTTCAGCTAATAATAAATGATACCGAACTTCTACCGGATATCTAATAATTAAGATACCGTGTTTCCATATGAAAATGGAAACAAAAAAGGAAGTATTTACAAGATACAAAGACGAATATTACAAAGCAAAGGTGACTAAAGGAAGGGGGAAAACACTGACAAAGATTATTGATACCGTTGAAAACGTTATTGACATGGGAAGAAAATCAATCATACGATCTTTCTGTTCAGGTTTGATTTGAAGCTCAACGCGGCGGTCAAATACGATTAAAATATTTTTCAACAAATCCCCCGTTGATAAACGGGGGATTTGCTATCCACAACTCTAATTTTTGACAAAGCCGAATTTGTGTTATAATAAGTACGAATTTATTATTTATTTTAGCTGGAATTTTACCATAAGCATTTATCGCGTATAATTAATGAAGAATTTTTTTAGCAGATTATTCGGTCAAATTATCGGCGGCAATTATTTTTTGGCGCTGGATTTTGGAAGCAGCTCTATAAAATCCCTTCTTTTTAAAGTAAGTGATGATGGGAAAAAAGTTGATATACTGGGTTTCGGTGAAAGTAGGCAATCTTCGTTAAGCGATAATATTTCAAATAATGAAGAAAATAAAATATCGCGAATTGTTTTAGCGGCGCAAAAATCTATCAGCGAAGCCTGTAAAAATACAAAAATTCGCGCGCCATTAAAGGTGGTTTTGGGCGCGGCCGGAGATTTGGTTCACGGAGACAGTATCACCAAGAGGTATATACGGGAAGACGCGAAAGAAAAAATAAATTTGATTGAACTGAAAAATATTATACAAAAAACGCAATGGAGCGCGTGGGACAATATAAGAAAATTCGTCAGAGATGAAACCGGTTATTCGGAATTTAACGTCAAACTTATAAATTCCCGCATACAAGAAATCAAGGTGGACGGTTACAGGGTTACTAATCCCATAGGATTTTCCGGCAGGGAAATCGTGATAAGTATTTTTAACGCTTATAGCACGGAAGAACATTTGGAATTTTTGAATAACATTATAGGCAGATTGAATTTGGAATTATCTTTTATTGTCGCCGAACCATATGCCGTTGCGCAAGCTTTGAGCGTCGGTTCCAATGATAAGATTAGCGCTTTGCTTTTGGATGTAGGCGATTTCGCGACAGATATTACTTTTATTCAGGAAAGCAAGGTGAGATTTATAAAAACCATTGCTCTCGGAAGCAAGATTTTTAATCAAAGATTGTCCAATGAATTGTGCGTTGATAATAATGACGCCGAAGCCATAAAAATAAAATACGGCAACAATCTTTTAAGCCGGGTTGTTACTAAAAAAATAGCGCGTATTATCAAGAGGGATGTGGATATTTGGCTCAATGCTATGGAACTTTCCCTGACGAACATATCCAAGCAGGAAATATTGCCAGGCGATATTTTATTGTATGGAGCGGGATCCCAGTTGCCGGATTTAAAAACGGCACTTGAAGACGGCGATTGGCGCAAGAATCTTTCTCTTCCCCGGCGGCTTGTTGTTAATTTGCTTTTGCCGGAATCTTTTTTAAATATTATGAATTTATCTCCGGAATTCAATCGTCCTCAATTTACGGCTTTGTGCGCTTTATCGGTTTTATCTTTGGATTTTTTAACATACGAAGATCCTATCAATCAAAATTTGCGCAGAATTTCCAGAATAGTGAGTCAGTAATCATATTATAATACTGCGTTTTTGTTGAGATTTGCAAACAATCAGATGTCGCGGTTTGCGATTTTTAACAAGTTCGTCGGGTTTATGCGTAAGCTAATAAATATTGATTCGGGAGACATTGTAACTTCCGTTATAGATAAATTAATTTCTGAAAAAGCGAAAAACATTTTTTTATTCATTCCGTCAAATGCGTTGTTTTGGCACAGCATAGTTAATTTGAAACTTTTAAAAAGAGAAGCCGGCAATCTTAATAAAAATATTATTATTATCAATTCTGACAGGGTTAAAAGAGAATTATCGGAAAGAGTCGGATTTGTTTCGTTAAGCGCTATTCCTGAGGAAATCGCGGAAGAAGACGCGGGTGATTATAAGATAGAAGATTCTCTTGAAGATATTTTATTATCCGGCGGGAAAAAACAAGAAACAAATGTGGCGCCGGTCGTCGCACCTAAGAAAATTTCCGATATTATCAGGCTATTGCCGGACAAAGGACCGGCATTGTCTTCATTCGCTTCTTTGAAAAAATATTCTTCCCATACCAATGCGGAAGAAGAACGCGGAGAATTATCGGATGAAGATGACAGAATTTTGTCGGGGATTAAAAAGGATATCACAAAAAATGAAGATAGTCGCGATATTTATGAAACATCAGCCGATATGAAAAAAAATAAATTGGAAGAGGAATTTTTTGACAGAGAAAATTTTGAAGAACATTTTAATAATAAAGCTAAAAATGTTCCTTCGCAAAAGATTTTCGGCGGAACGAAAAATGATGCATATTTTTCCGAAAGTATGGCGCGTAAAATGATAAAAAAACGTGTTTTAATGAAAGGCATTATTTTCCCATTATTGATCGTAATTGCTTCGGCATCATTGGCAGGAATGGCAATTTTCATTTTACCAAAAGCCGAATTGCATATTTTTAGGAAATTGGAGCCGGTTCCTTTTGATGTGGCTATTGCAGTTGATTCGACGATCAGCGCCGTGGATTTTGAACGCAATAAAATTCCTGGTCAAATTTTAACGGTTCGAAAAACTGAAGAAAAATTATTTTTATCTTCCGGAGAAAAAGAAATAGAAGAAAAAGCTAGGGGCTTGGTAACCGTATATAATGAATTGGATTCAACTTCCCAGCCGATGATTCCGTCGCGTTTTCAGGAAGAAAAAACGGGAAAAATTTTTTGGAGCAAAAAATCCGTCATAGTGCCGGGCGCGTCCATAAAGGATGGTAAAATTTTACCGGGGACTCTTGATGTGGAGATTGTGGCCAGCGAAGCGGGAAGCGATTTTAACATTAATTGTTCGGCGTTTAGCCCGTGCAGATTTACAATTCCGGCTTGGCAGGGAACGGTTAAATACGATAAGCTTTACGCCGTAACAAACGAGCCTATTAAGGGCGGATCAATCGGCAAGGTTAAAGTTGCAACAATTGAAGATATCGCCAAAGCGCGGGAAGTTGTTGTTTCAAATTTAAAGTCGGAGCTTACAAATGAGTTAAACGAAAAAGTGCCTTCAAATTTGCAATTATTGAAGGAAAGTTTTGTTGAAAAAATAATTAAAGAATCTGCAGGAGTAAAGGTCGGCGATGTCGCTGACGATTTTTTGTTGTCGGCGGATATGGAGCTTTCAGGAGTCGCGTTTAACGAAGAAGATTTTAATCGGTTATTCGATTTTATTATCAAAAATAAGATGTCCGAGGATATGGATATGTTAGCGGATAAAAGGGAAGTTTCTTTTGCCGTTTCTTATGGCGCGGATAAAAAAGTTTTAATAAAAGCAACCGGCGAGGAAAGTGTTGCCTGGAAAATCGACGAATTATCAATAAAGCGGGATGTTTTGAAAAAAAACGAGAGCGATTTGCGGCAATATTTTAATTCTATAAAGGGTGTTGAGAGCGTCAGGGTGGATTTCTGGCCGTTTTGGGTAGATAAGACGCCAAATAAAGAAAGCAGGATTGAAATAATTATTGAGCGATAGCGACGAATGCGGATTTCCGCTTAATTTTATAGTAAAAATAGTTGACTTATTATAAGACATTTGTTAAGCTTATTTTAAATGCGATGGATGTTTTAATAATGAAGATTTTTTCATTATTATTATTTATTGCATCAAATGAATGCAAAATAAAAATATAGTTTTAATGGAAGGCGAAGTTGTTGAGGCCTTGCCCAACGCTTTTTTTAAGGTCAAATTGAATGGAGGCGGTGAAATCATCGCGCATCTTTCCGGGAAAATGCGCATTAATCATATTAAGGTGGCGCAAGGAGATCGAGTGTCGGTTGAAATGAATGAATACAATAAGGAAAAGGGCAGGATAGTGCGCAGATTATAGTGTTAGTTTTATTGGATGTGATTGCGTATTAACATATAAATAAAAAATTTTTGTAAATATTGTGAAAGTAAGGTCATCGGTTAAAAAAATTTGTGATAAATGCAAGTGGGTTAAGCGTAAAAGAAAAATTTACATTCTTTGCTCCAACCCAAAACATAAACAAAGACAAGGGTAGCCGTTTTTAGCGGAATTTCTAATTTCTAATTTCTAATTTCTAATTTCTAAACTTTCTTAAATTTAATTATTGGAATTTAGGATTTAATACTGTGCCACGCATAGCGGGTGTAAATATTCCTGAAAACAAAAGAATAGAAATAGCTTTAACCTATATATATGGAATAGGGCGGTCTTTAAGTCAAAAAATATTAAAACAGGCAAATATTGATTTTAATTCGCGATCCGGAAAATTAAACGCCGAGGAAATAAACAGATTGCGCGATATCGTGGAAAAAAGATATAAAATAGAAGGGGATTTGCAGAGAGAAATAATGTTGAATATAAAGTTAATGAAAGATATAAAGTGTTATCGCGGGATCAGGCATATAAAAAATTTGCCGGTCAGAGGACAACATACGCGAACCAATACGAGAACCGTGCGCGGAAATATTCGTAAGACGATGGGCAGCGGCAGAAAACTATCGGCGGAAAAGACATAAAGGGCTTTGTATAAATTTTTCAATTCTGATTATTTAGAATTGAAAAATTTAATCACAAAACCTTTACCCGGCACATATTCCAACCACGTATTTTGGCAAACAATGTTTTGAAAGCGAAGCGGTTTCGCCTTCATACGGTAAATAATCAATATTCGTTGCTGGAATATGTGCCGGGTGTTCAATTTTCTAACATCTCAGCTGCGTCCTTCGGACTTGCTTCGCTGAGAAAATTGGTATGGGTAAAAAACATATTATTAAAAAAGAAGAAGAAGCATCAAAAAAGGGGAACAATGATGTTAAGAAAGAAAAAGACGGCGCTATTAAAAAATCCCCCTCTTATGCAAGAACCGTAAATGGACGGGCTTATGTTCATGCGTCTTATAACAATACCATTATTACAATTACTGATTCTTCCGGAAATGTGATTTCGTGGGCAAGCGCAGGCGCAGTCGGATTCAAGGGCGCGAAAAAATCCACTCCGTTTGCCGCTTCCAGGGTAGCGGAAATACTAATGGAAAAAATAGCTGATACCGGAATTAAAAACATAGAAGTTTTCGTAAGGGGCATAGGAGCGGGACGGGATTCCGCTATCAGGTCTTTGGCTTCGCGCGGACTTAACGTTATTTCAATTGAAGATATTACGCCTTTGCCTCACAATGGATGCCGTCCGAAGAAACCGAGGCGGATATAATTTTTATAAATATTATGATGAACAATAGTAAATGCGTGAAATGCAGAAGGGCGGGAATAAAACTCTTTTTAAAGGGAGATCGTTGTTTTACGCCTAAATGCGCTATGATACGAAAACCGTCGGCTCCGGGGGTTCATGGCAGAAAGCGTCCGGGAAGATTATCGGAATATGGACTTCAATTAAAGGAAAAGCAGAAACTTAAAAGAATTTATGGTTTGCGCGAGAAACAATTCGGGATCTATGTCAAAGGGGCTTTAAAAAAACGCGGTGTAAGCGCTGCGTTATTGATGCGTCGTTTGGAAATGCGTTTAGATAATGTGATTTTCAGATTAGGATTGGCGAGTTCAAGAAAACAGGCCAGGCAAATGGTTCTTCACGGATTTTTTAAAGTGAACGGAATAAAAACGGACAGACCGTCGTTTTTGGTAAAAAAAGGCGACAATATTGTATTCAATGAATCGAAAATGAAAAAACCGGTTATTGAGGAAATAAAAAAGAAAGTAAAAAAACATAATTTGCCGGAGTGGTTGGAATTGGACGGGGAATCGTTAAAAAGCGTTGTTAAAAAAGAGCCGACGGAAAGCGAGATTGGTTCCGGAGTCGATTTGTCAAAAATCATTGAATTTTATTCGCGGTAATTTTAATTTATTTTAGTATTTTATTAAGCGCGGTTTTTTCGGTATTAATTGTTTTGATTCGGAAAATTCGCGCGAAATTTATTTATGCTTAACGTATCATTGCCGGAAAAACCAAGAGTTGTCGAGTCGAAAAATAATACGGCCGTTATTGAAATTAACGGTTGTTACCCTGGATATGGAAATACTTTGGGCAATTCTTTGAGAAGGGTTTTAATCTCATCTTTACCGGGCGCGGCAATAACCACCGTAAAAATTCAGGGAGTCAAACATGAGTTTTCCGCGATACCAAATGTTTTTGAAGATGTAATTCAGATAATGCTTAATTTGAAGCAGGTTCGATTGAAAGTTTTTACCGATGAGCCGGTTATGATGACATTGAAAGTTAGCGGCGAGAAAGAAGTTAAAGCCGAGGATATTAAAGTTTCTTCTGATGTGGAAATCGTTAATCCTTCTTTGCATATAGCTTCCATAACGGATAAAAAAGGTGAATTAGAAATGGAGCTTTGGGCGGGAAGGGGTGTTGGTTATGTTCCAAAAGAAACAAGAAAAATGGAAAAATTAGAAGTGGGGACTATCGCGTTGGATGCCATCTTTACTCCTATTCGGAAGATAAATTATAAAATAGAAAATATGCGAGTTGGAGATAGAACCGATTATAATAAAATAATATTTACAATAGAAACTGACGGGACGATTAATCCGGAAGATGCTTTTGAGTATGCGTCAAAAAAAATGGTTGAGCAGTTTAGCGTTTTGGCGGAAATAGAAAAAGATGGAAGCAAGAAAACCGAAAAAAGCGCGGTGAAAGAGGGTGAAAATAAAGATGACGATAAAAAAGATAAAGAAACGAAAAAAAACAAAGAAGATTCTTCAAAAATAAAAGTGGAAGATTTGAAATTACCAAGTAAAATAATAAATATTTTAGTTTTCAATAAGATAAAAACTCTTGGAGGACTTATAAAGAAAGAAGAGGGTGATTTACGCGCGATTGATGGTTTGGGAGACAAGGGTATTAAGGAAATACGAAAAGCCATAGGTTACTTCGGTTCGACGTTAAAATAAAATAAAAAAATAATATGCGGCACAGGATAAAGGGGAAAAAATTCAGCAGAACCAATAAAATACGTAAAGCTTTTATTAGAAGCTTGGTTGTGGCGTTGCTGGATAAAGAAAAAATAATCACTACCGAGGCGCGAGCCAAAGCGTTGCGAAGCCGGACGGAAAAATTGATAACCGTCGCGAAAAAGGGGAATCTTCAGGCGATAAAGCGGTTGCATTCCTTGTTGCCAAAAAACACGGTGAAGAAAGCGATGGATATTGCCGGAAAATATAAAGAAAGGCGCGGTGGTTATATCAGAATAAGTAAAATATTAAACAGGGTAAGCGATAAAGCCAAAATGGCTATAGTGGAATTTGTCTAATAATTATTATGTCAAAAGATTATACAATTGACGCGTCCGGAAAAATTTTGGGGAGATTAGCGAGCGAAATCGCCGTTTTGCTTGTTGGCAAGAATATGCCTGATTTCGTGCCATATAAAGATAATATTTTCAATGTTACGGTGATAAATACGGATGAAATTAAAGTTACCGGCAACAAAGAAGTTGCCAAAAAATATTATCATTATTCCGGATTTCCCGGCGGAATAAAAGCAACGTCTTACGGCAAGATGTTCGAGAAAGATTCCGGAAAAGTTTTGAGGTTGGCTGTTTTAGGTATGTTGCCCAAGAATAAATTGCGTTCGCGGCGCATAGCAAGATTAAAATTATATAAAAAAGCCATGCTTGTCGGCAGGCAAGCGTAAATTAATGATAAAAATTAACAGAATCCGGCGTATTTTTATTACGGCGGTTTTCCAAAAAAATAATGCCAACAAAGATTGATGACAATAAAAATATCGGTTCCAATAAGAAAATAGTCAAGGCGAAAAAAAAAGACAGCACCAAAAAGATTATTGCGCCTAAAAAAGTTTCTTCGCTTAAAATATCCGGCGAGGCAGATCTGCCCGTCAAGCAGGCAGATAAGGGTGATGATTTAGAGTTATTGGATGCCGAAGATCAGAAAGACGCGTTAAATAAAAAAAAGCGATATTATGAAGCGGTGGGACGCCGTAAGACATCTGTCGCGAGAGTGAGATTATGGACCGTTCATCCTTCGGAATCGGCGGAAAGCGGAAATTTTACGATAAACGGGAAAAAGCATATGGAATATTTTCTTACTCCGGAGCTTCTTTCCGTAAGTGAAATGTCGTTGCGAAAAATGAAATCATTCAACAGATTTAAGGTTTCCGTTTTGGTAAAGGGAGGGGGAATTTCATCGCAAGCGGAAGCGGTAAGGCACGGAATTGCCCGTTCATTGGTTAAGTTTGATTTTAATTTCGGAAAAAAGTTAAGAAGAGTCGGATTTTTAACAAGAGACCCGAGAATGCGCGAACGCAAAAAATTCGGACTCAAACGGGCGCGCCGATCGCCGCAGTGGTCAAAGAGATAATTTTTACACTAATTTTTGTAATCAAAAATCACCCCGCAGTATTGCGGGGTGATTTTTTAATATCCTATTGCGGGGATACATCGGAATAATAAAGAGCGTTGCCTCGCAAATAATAAATTTCATTCTCGTTTATAAAAATATCGGAAGAAATATTATTTAAAATCGTATAAGTGTTGCGGGGCGGGCGATTATCCAATTCGGTAAAATAAAGATCGTTCGCCGCTATCCATAGATGACGGTTGTCGGGCGCGCGCCAAAAAGCGTTATTGATATCGCCATTGTCGGAGCTTGCCAGTTCTTCTGTTGTTCCTCTGCGTTTTTTGGGGTATTCGTCGTCATCTTCCATAAAAAATATCCATACTTTATTTTTATTGCCGTACAATATTTTTTTTGAATCGGATGCGAATTGCGCGAAATCCGCATCATTTATTATTTTTATATCCCCATTTGACATTAAAAACAATTTACGGTTTTTTTTATCAAAAAATGCGATTTTTTTCTGGTTGGGCGCGATCAATAATTCGTCCCCATCGCTGTAATTTAACGGTATTTCGGATAATTTTTCGTCGTTTTGCGTAATGAAATTATATTTACGTATTAATCCCAAGTTATCCATATAATAAATATAAGAGTTAAGCGTCAACGATACCGTTTTGTAATAAATCGCATTGTCTGTCAGAATTGACGATTTTTTATCGCGCAGATCATACGCGTAAAGCCGGCCGTCGTATATGAACAATACGGAATTATCTATTGTTGGATGCCATTGCACTTGCAGTGGTTGAATAAATTCATCGGCATCGCTTTTTTTTAATTCGCTTTTTTTTATGAAAAAATGAGTAATAGTTTGCTTGGAGAAATCAAGGATGTAATTGTCTTGTTTATAATGCGCGATAATTCTCGTTTCGTTATCGGTCCAAGCCGTTTGATTATTTTCCAGAGTATAGGTAATTTGTTCTTTTTGGTGGGCATTTTGCAGATTGATTGAATATTGTTTTTGTTTATTAACCAGTACAATATTGTTTTCCGCGATCGTTAATCCGTAATTTCCGGACGGCGACGGATACAATTTTGCCGCGGGAGAAAACAACGGATTTTCCGGAATTTTATCCGGAACCAAAATTATATTTTTCGCTTCGTTGACCAGTCCCGATTCGATTTTCATATATTTTTCCCAGGAATAAAAATTTTCTTTTGTAATTTTGACATGAAAATTTTTGGGCAAAAGTCCGTTTATAAGCAACGGCGTGCCGTCTTTCAGCGCCTTGTCGTTTAAAAAAATCCGCGCTTTTTTGGGCGTAGTTTTCAGATACATTCCTCCGGTGCGGAAAAAAGACATTTCTTTAAAATCAAAACGGTATCCCTGGACATAAAAAGTAATAACGGGAGAAACAACGGCAAACAGCGCAAACATAAATAGGAGTAAAATAAAACGTTTGTATCGCGTCATATTTCCACTATATATTTTATTGCGCCTCCAATCAAGTTTTTTATCATTCGTCTTGATTTCTCGCAATAATAAGGTAATCTAAAATTAGAGTCCATCATTTATTTGGATGGACTCTAATCCATATATTCAATTTCTACTTTTGTAAATGTTTGCGGGACAGTATCGTGCGTTCATCTTTAATCCATAGATCTTGAACGAGGCCCGACCTCATTCAACCTCACTTCGCTGATAATCTCGCCCCTAATCCATATATTCAATTTCTACTTTTGTAGATCGTTCTTACGAATATTACAGATGTGCACTGTATCAGTAATTGGATAAAAACCCTGGAAAGAATTCGCAATGCGCTAAAAAACAACGGGACATTTTTGTTCTCCACGCATCATCCGGTAAGCTGGGGAGCCGAAACAAATCGTTCGAAAGAAAAGTATTCTTCTCTGCTTGGATACGAAAAATATAAAGACGGGAAGTGTGAAGTTTTTGGTAATTACTTTAATATCAAAAAAATTAATGATATTATGTTTAATGAGTTTAATGCCATTGACTTTTTGGACATTAAGATTACTTACTATCATCGGTCACTGCCCAACATTATCGGCGATATTCTGAAAAGCGGGTTTATGATCACGGATTTTATTGAACCAAAACCATTAAAATCGGTTATTAAAAATAGTTGTCCCGGTTTTTACAAGGGGTATTCAAAAATCCCGATTTTTATGATTTTTGAACTAAAAAAACTTTAGCTTATAAGAATCAGTTTTTATAATCCGGAAATTGTGATAAAATGCAATTAAGCGATATAAAAAAATAAAATATGCAATATATTTTTTCAAAAAGACATAATGGGGGGGGGTTTACTTTAATTGAACTCTTGGTAGTTATTTCCATTATAGGAGTATTGGCTACCATTGTGCTGGTGAGTTTGAATTCGGCGCGGTTAAAAGCGCGAAATGTTTCTAGGATTCAGTCTATTCACGCGTTAACGACCGCATTTAATTTGGGCATTGGTAATAATGTGTCATTTCCGAGTACCGGTTCCCAATGGGTTTGCGTAACTACCAGTTGTTACCAAGGATGGGGTTCATATTCGGCGAATGCGACAGTAGATGCTTTTTTGTCTCCGTATTTGCCTTCAAAACCATCAGATCCGACCGGAGGAAGCAGGGGGTATGGCGGATTCTTATATTTAAATCCGGGTACTTATTATGTCGGAAAAACCGGCGCTTATCTTAACTATCTTTTGGAACCCGGCGGTGTTTGTCCGCCCGGATCTTTTTGGTCAGATGGCGGCGTTTATGTTCAATGTCTTTTGTATTTAAGCCAATAAAATGAATATTTTTGCGTTGAATGATTTGGAGCCGAATTTCGGCAAAAATTTAATTATTGAATTGGACAATTATCAATACGCCCGATTTCCGATCAAGACTCATATAATAACAAAAAATGACGGTATTTTAGATGTTTGCCAAAAATACGCCAAACCGCATTTGCGCAACGGCGATTTTCTTTTTATCAGCGAACGGATAATAGCCATAATGCAGGGCCGCGCTTATCCGATACGCGACATTAAGCCGTCGCGGCTGGCAAAATTTTTAGTTAAATTCGTGCATAAATCTCCTTATGGCATTGGTTTGGGCAGTCCCTGGACAATGGAATTGGCGATCAGGGAAGCGGGGAGATTAAGAATTATTTTAGGCGCGTTTTTCGCCGCCGTTGCGAAACTTTTCGGGATCAAGGGATTTTTTTACAAATTTGTCGGTAAAAATATAAATGCGATTGACGGTCCCTGTTCTTACACCTTGGCTCCGTATAACGAGTATGCCAAATTGGGGCCGGCTAATCCCGCGAAAGTCGCCGGCGAAATAAGAGATGCGATCGGGAACGATGTTGTCATTATTGACGCTAACGATCTCGGCGTTGCCGTGTTGGGTAAATCGCGAGAAGATATCCCCGACGAATTTTGTAAAAAAGTATTCAGCGATAATCCGCTCGGGCAGTCATCGGAACAAACGCCGCTTTGCATTGTCAGGAAAATGTAAATATACCGCTGTGTTGATGTGAGAAATCGGATATTTCTGTTGACACAAAAAATATTTTTGATATTATGGGTATATGCTGAAAATAAGATTACAACGTGTTGGAAGAAAAAATTTCCCGAGTTTTCGGGTTGTTTTAGTTGAACATGCAAAACCGGTAAAAGGAAAATTTTTAGAATTATTGGGTTTTTACAATCCTTTATTGAAACAGAGGGGATTGAAAAAAGACAGAATAAATTATTGGCTTTCAATGGGAGTAAGAGTTTCGCCGACCGTTTATAATCTACTGGTTCAAGAAAATGTTATCAGCGGTAAAAAAATAAAAGCATGGCGTCCTAAAAAGAAAAAGGCGCAAGAGGGTGCGGAAAGCAAGCCGGAAATTAAGAAAGAAGAAAAAAAAACAGATGATAAGCCGGTTGACAAACCAGCCGACAAACCGATTGGAAATATTGACAAAAAAATGTAAAAGGTTTATAATAAAATATTCGCAGTAGTATTATGCTATTGTGAGTGCAGTAGCATTAAAGGGTCGACTGCTATCAAAATCAGAAAATAATAAGTATAATCAGAAAACTCGGTTAGTCCATTTTATTGGCTACAAGAGTTTCAAAATACAATGGTTACAAAACACAGCGATGAACAGTTTTTAGAATCTGTCGTTAAGGCGTTAGCGGATCACCCGGATGATGTTAGTGTGACTAGGGGTGTTGACGAGATGGGGGTTCTCCTTTCTCTTAAACTTAATGCGGAAGATATGGGTAAAATTATCGGCCGCGAAGGCAATACGGTTAAGGCTATCAGATCCCTTTTAAGGGTTATCGGTCTTAAAAATAAAGCCAGAGTCAATCTTAGGATAGAAGAACCGGAAGGCGGCAGAGTTTCAAGAGTGCCCAAGGGAGTTGATGAAGTAGTCGATGAATTAAAGCTGTAAAATTTTATTACAGTTTAAATAAGAAAACCGCGTTACTATTTTTTATGGAAGCGCGGTTTTCGATTGATAAAATTGGTATGATTTTTGATATTCTGACAATTTGTCCGCAAGCGGTAAAACTTTATTTTGAAGAAGGCATAATTAAACGCGCGCAAAAAAAGAAATTGATTAAAATAAATTTGCATAATATTCGTGATTATGCCACGGATAAACACAAGATAGTTGATGACAGTCCTTATGGCGGCGGTCCGGGGATGGTGATGAAAATTGAACCGATATGGAAATGCGTAACAAAAATAAAAAATCAAAAAATGTCTGTTCGGAAAACTGGGAAAATCAAAAATTTACAAACGAAAATTATTTTACTTTCGCCGCGAGGAAAAATATTTAATCAAAGTATGGCGAAACGGTGGAGTAAATTGGACCGGCTTATTGCAATAAGCGGCAGATACGAGGGGGTTGATGAACGCGTAGCCGATTATATCGCCGATGAAACAGTATCAATTGGTAATTACATTTTAATGGGGGGAGAATTAGCGGCAATGGCGATTGTTGAAACGGTAGCGCGCTTGATCTCGGGAGTTATAGGCGATGAAACCAAATGGTTGCAAAAAAAATCCGCTCAAACGCGAAAAAAAGAAATCAAAAACAGGATTATGGGATTTACCGAATTTCCGCAATATACGAAACCGGAAATATTCAAGGCGGGCAAAAAAAAGAAATGGGCAGTTCCGCCCGTTTTACTTTCGGGCAATCACCTGAAATAGAAGGGTGGCGAAAAAAAAGAATATGGGTGATTAAGTAAAATGTTGTTTGGAGAATTTTCTAAGCAGACAGGCGCATTCATAACATAAAATTGCACAACAAAAAAAAACATATTTACAAACCCGAGATTATTGGTATGTCGTAGCCATATTCAGTTGACGTTGGAAAAATAATGGCATAAAATAGAAATGTAAGAAAGTATTACTTTTAATTTATTATTTATAATCTGCAATTTCCAAAAATATTATAAGTTTCGGATTATAAGTTTTTAAAAATATGACCACTATTGTTAAAGCGACAACTAAGGGGCAAATTACTTTGCCGGCTGTTTGGCGCAAGAGATTTAACACTACTCAATTTATTTTGGACTATTCGGGCGATATAATCAAAATACAGCCCATAGATATTAAGGAAATTATGAAAAAACAGTATCGGAAAAAAGAATTAGTGATATTTAATTCAATTAGAGATAATAAAGGCAATGGGATGAATGCTAAGAATTTATTAAGAGTGCTAAAAAAGATAGATGAATAAAATAGAGAAGCTATTTAAAAGAATGGGCAAGAAGGAACGGGTCGTTCTTGTAGACGGGATAAGTAAGTTGATTACGGGTGAGAAGAATCGAGATATTAAGAAAATCAGGTCAACAAATTTTTATCGTTTGCGAATCGGAAATTTTAGAATAATTTTTCATCGTGAAAATAGCGATTTTATTATTGATGATATTAGATTAAGAAATGAAAAAACTTACAAGGGCTTGTAGGATGGGCATATACTTAATACATTGATGCTTGACAGATTTCCGAAGTAAATTACAATGAATAGTATGTGGTACTTTAATAAATAAATATTGCAAATTATAAAATTATACTTTTATAAGTGCAGGAAGAATGCGTTTTTTTATTTTTTAAAAAAACGCGAACTATTTCTTTTTATCACAAATAAAGATACGTTTTGTGTCTTTATTATTTTATTGAGTCAACAAACTCATTCTTTATTGAGAGTTTGATCCTGGCTCAGGACGAACGCTGGCGGCGTGGATGAGGCATGCAAGTCGAGCGAGCCGTTCCTCATTGCGTTTGGAACGGAAATCCTAAATCTTAAATCTCAAATTCTAAATAAATTCGAAATCACAAATTCTAAATTATAAACACTTGTTTTGATATTTGAATTTTAGTGATTGAATATTATTTGGGATTTGGCGCTTGGGATTTGGAATTTCCGCGACGAGCGCAGCGAGGAGCGGCGAGCGGCAAACGGGTTAGTAATACCCTGGTATCTACCCTAAAGACCGGAACAACCCAGAGAAATTTGGGCTAATGCCGGATGGTATAAAGGTTAAAATCTTTATTAAAGGTTGTAGTAATACAGCCACTTTGGGAAGAGCCTAGGTCCTATCAGCTTGTTGGCGGGATAATAGCCCACCAAGGCTATGACGGGTAGGGGGTGTGAGAGCATGGCCCCCAACATTGGGACTGAGATACTGCCCAAACTCCTACGGGAGGCTGCAGTCGAGAATCTTCCACAATGGGCGAAAGCCTGATGGAGCGACGCCGCGTGCGGGATGAAGGTCTTCGGATTGTAAACCGCTTTTAATAGGGATAAATAGCCGTTCCTCACTGTGTTCGGTATGGAATTTTAAATTTTTCCGCCAAAGGCGGATCCCGCCCAATGGCGGGACAATTTTCAATTTTCAATGTTTTAATTTTAAAAACAATTAATTCATTAAAGATTTATTAAAAATTAGAAATTTCGTCCGAGCGTAGCGAGGAGCGGCATTGATAGTACCTGTTGAATAAGGGGTTGCTAACTCTGTGCCAGCAGCAGCGGTAATACAGAGACCCCAAGCGTTGTCCGGATTTATTGGGCGTAAAGCGTCTGTAGGTGGTTTATTGCATCTTTGGTGAAATCCTGAAGCTTAACTTCAGGCATGCTGAAGACATGGGTAAACTAGAGCATATGAGGGGCCAATGGAACTCAGGGTGTAGCAGTGAAATGCGTTGATATCCTGGGGAACACCAAAAGCGAAGGCATTTGGCTGGCGTATTGCTGACACTGAGAGACGAAAGCGTGGGTAGCGAATGGGATTAGATACCCCAGTAGTCCACGCCCTAAACGATGGATACCAGGTGTTTGTAGTATCGACCCTACATGTGCCGAAGCTAACGCGTTAAGTATCCCGCCTGGGAAGTACGGCCGCAAGGCTAAAACTCAAAGGAATAGACGGGAACCTGCACAAGCGGTGGAGCGTGCGGTTTAATTCGATTCTGAACGAAGAACCTTACCAGGGCAAGACGCCACGATGAAACCCCATAGAAATACGGGGCCTCTTCAAGGACATTGTGGACAGGTGCTGCATGGTTGTCGTCAGTTCGTGCCGTGAGGTGTTCTATTAAGTTAGGTAACGAACGCAACCCTTATTCTGCGTTACATGTGTCGCAGAAAACTGCCCCGCCTAAAGCTCACAGGCTTTGGGAAATCCTAAATCCGATCCGCCAGTTGGCGGATTAAATCCTGAACAATCTTAAAATTCCAATGTTCAAAATTTAAAACATTTTGAATTTAGAATTTTGATATTTGAATTTGTTTAGAGTTTAAAGATTGGAATTTAGGGTTTTTTGCCCAAAAACCTGCGGTTTTTGGGCGGGGAGGAAGGTGGGGATGACGTCAAATCAGCATGGCCCTTGATGCTCTGGGCGACACGCGCGCTACAATGGGATGTACAATGGGTTGCAAAGCCGTAAGGCGAAGCTAATCTCATCAAAGCATCTCTCAGTTCGGATTGGGGTCTGCAACTCGACCCCATGAAGCCGGAATCGCTAGTAATCGCTGGTCAGCCATACAGCGATGAATACGTTCCCAGGTTTTGTACTCACTGCCCGTCAAGTCAAGGGAGCCGGTAATACCCGAATACAGTTTTAGGACTGGAGACGGTAGGATCGGTGACAAGGACTAAGTCGTAACAAGGCATCCGTAGCGGAAGCTGCGGATGGATCAATTTTACTAGTTTTAGTTTATAAGAATGCTTTGCATTCTTATTGATTGAAACGATTGGCCGATGCCGATTTTATTTATAAAATCGAGCATTCTGTCGGACTAAATTTATTTATAAATTTTTTTCCGACAGGATAAACTCCTGCACTTATAAAAGTATATTCGCGCAAAAAGCTCGAGAGATCGAGCTTTTTGGCAATCTGACATTTTTATAAAAATCGTATATTTTAAAATTTAAAGTTCATTGAAAATTAACAAATTTTTGGAGGAAATATTTATGACAAGAAAGGCGTTATTGATAGTTGATCTTTTAAACGATTTTATGCCGGGCGGCGCGCTTCCGGTTCCAGATGGCGACGCAGTAATAAAACCAACCAATAAAATAATTGATCAATGTGAAGATAAAGAAGACTGGATTATTATTCTGGCGGTCGATTGGCATCCGGAAGATTCAAAACATTTTGACAAATGGCCCATTCATTGCGTGCGAAATACTCCGGGCGCTAAATTTCATCCGGATTTAAATGTTCCTTCAGACGCCGTTATTATTTATAAAGGTCTTAATCCCAGCGAAGACGGTTATTCCGCTTTTGATGGAATAGCGTGGAATGGGTTTGAATTAAACGATATTCTAAATATATTCAGCATTGGAGAGGTTTTTGTATGCGGAGTCGCGACAGAAGTTTGTGTTAAACTAACGGCTATTGATGCAATAAAGAAATATAAAACTTTTTTATTGCTTGACGCTTGCCGGGCATTAACCCCTGAAGGCGGTAGAAAAGCCGTTAAGGAAATGGAAGACGCGGGTGTTATAATTATGACGACTGAAGAGGTGATGAAAATAAAAATATAAAATAAAGACGAAAAAATATAGGAGTAAAAGCGGTTGGCAACAGCCGCTTTTTTTATTTTTTTGAAATTTCTAACTGGGTTGAATAAATAAAATAATAATGATAGGATTGGGGTGATGGAAAAGTTTATTATAAAAGGCGGGAAAAAACTTAGCGGGGAAATTGAAGTCGGGGGCGCGAAAAACGCGGCTCTGAAATTTTTCGCCGCCGCGCTTTTATCAAAAAAACTTTGGCAATTGCGCAATGTACCGAATATTGAAGATATTGTCAGGATGGGTGAAATTTTAAGCGATCTTGGTGTGAAAGTGAATAAAAAAGGAGAAAACGGATATGATATATGCGCTTTAAATGTTAAGTCAAATATATTAGATGAAGACAAAACGAGAAAATTGCGCGCTTCGATAACGCTTGTCGCTCCTCTTTTGGCAAGAATGGGCAAGGTTGAATTTTATCATCCGGGTGGCTGTCTTTTGGGAAAACGCCCGATTGATATTTTTTTGGACGGTTTTAGGGCGTTTGGCGCGGATGTGAAATTAGGCAAAGATAAATATGTTATCAGCGCTAAAAAAATTCGCGGCGCCGATTTCTTTTTTAGACAAATAAGCGTTACCGCGACCGAAACATTAATGATACTCGGGGTTGTGGCTCAAGGCCGGACCGTTTTGAAAAACGCCGCGCAAGAGCCGGAAATTCAAAGTTTGGCGGAATTTTTAAATAAATGCGGAGCTAAAATTCAGGGCGCCGGAACCTCAACCATAATAATTGACGGGGTAAAAGAAATAAAATCCGGAATTTACGAAACTATGCCGGATAGAATAGAAGCGGGAAGTTTCGCTATTTTAGCCGCGGCTACCAATAGCAATATTAAAATAAAAAAGATGAATCCGGCGCATCTTGAAGTATTATGGCAAATATTTAAAGAAATAGGCGTTAATTTTTCATTGGGAAATGATTATGCCATAGTCGGGCGGCAGAAAAATAATCATAAAGCGATAAATATAAAAACACATGAGTACCCGGGGCTGGCTACCGATCTTCAGCCGCCTCTTACCGTTTTGTTAACGCAATTGAAAGGATTAAGTATGGTTCACGAAACGATTTATGAAGGTCGGCTTTTTTACACGGACATATTGAATAAAATGGGCGCCAATATTATTTTATGCGATCCGCATCGGGTTGTCGTTAATGGGCCGGTAAAACTTTATGGTGCCAAAGTTTTCAGTCCTGACATAAGGGCTGGCATCGCTTTAATAATTGCCGGACTTATGGCGAAAGGCGAAACGATTATTGAAAATATTTATCAGATTGATCGGGGGTACGAAAAAATAGACGAACGGTTGCGCGCCATCGGAGCGGACATACAAAGAATTAACGACTAACTTATCAAATTATTTTAATGGATTATGTCATTTTTTGTAAAAAAAATTGGAATCGATCTTGGCACCACTAATACTCTTGTTTTTTTGCCGGGCAAGGGCGTGGTTATCAATGAGCCGTCGGTTGTTGCTGTAAGTATGCCGGAAAATCGTATTTTGGCTATTGGAAATGACGCCAAAGAAATGGTTGGCAGGACGCCCGATAACATTATCGCTTACAGACCATTAAAAGACGGGGTGATCGCGGATTATAAAGTAACGGAAGCGATGATCCGTTATTTTATCAATAAAGTTGGAGGCAGAATAAGAATTTTTAAACCCGAAGTTATGGTTTCGGTTCCGGCCGGCATAACGTCAACTGAAAAAAGAGCTGTGATTGACGCGACGATCAATGCCGGCGCTAAAGCGGCTTATGTGGTAAGAGAACCGGTGTTGGCGGCTATTGGCGCGGGAATCCCGATTAATAGTTCTTCCGGCCATATGATTATCGGCATCGGTGGCGGTACTACGGAGATAGCCGTAATTTCTCTTGGCGGTATAGTATCATGGGCTTCCGTTCGTGTTGGAGGTAATAAAATTGATTCCGCCATCGCGGAGCATATTAAGAAAAAATATAATTTAGCGGTTGGGGACAGAACAGCGGAAGAAATAAAAATTGCAATCGGAAGTGCGATTCCGTTGTCAAAAGACAAGGAAATGGCTATGGAAGTTCGCGGCCGCGATTTGATTGCCGGTATGCCCAAGGCCATAAAAATAAGGAGCAATGAAATAACGGAAGCGATTATTGATGAGTTGAGAGAAATGGTTCATTCCATAAAAATAGTTCTTCGCGAAACGCCGCCGGAATTGTCAGCCGATATTATTGATAAAGGCATTATTATTTCCGGGGGAGGCGCTTTGTTGCGCAATATTGACAAGCTAATAGGCGAAGCGATCGGCGTTCCTTGTTATATCGCTGATGAGCCGCTGCTTTGCGTGGCAAAAGGAACGGGTGTTGTTTTGGATAATTTGGAGATTTACAAGAGAAGTATAATGTCTAAAAAGTAATTTCTAATTTCTAATTTCTAAACAAATTCAAAATTCAAATGATTAAAATCTAAAATGTTTTGAATTTGGAATTTTAGTATTTAATATTGTTTAGGATTTAGGATTTTCGTTTGGTTATCGGTATTCACGCCATCGCCGCTTTTAAAAAACAAAGAACCGGCGTAGAGGAATACGCTTTTCAATTAATCAGGCATTTGGCGATGCTGACGGAGGCGCGAGAGCATCGTTTTTTGTTATATACAAATAGTGAAATTCCAAATCCTAAATCCCAAATTCTAAATAAATACAAAATACCAAATAAAAAATTTCAAACATTAAATTTACCGTCTAATTTTGAAATTAGAATTCTAAAATGTCCGATACTGTGGACGCAATTTAGATTGTCGCTGGAAATGTTAAAAAAGGAATGCGATGTTTTATTTATTCCGGCGCATATTTTGCCGATTTTTCATCCGCGGAATTCCGTTGCGGTTGTACATGGTTTGGAGTATGAATATTTTCCGGAATATTATCCGTTTTGGTTCGGGAAATATTTGCGATGGGCGACAAAATATTCGGTCAAGCGCGCGAAAAAAATTATTGCGGTGTCGGAAAGCACCAAAAAAGATTTAATTAAATTTTATGGAATTGATGAAAGGAAAATTAAGGTAATATATCATGGAGCGGAAATTGTAAATTCCAAATCTCAAGTTCCAAATAAATATCAAATCCCAAATTCTAAATACCAAAATTACATTTTATATATTGGACGGATAGAGTCTAAAAAAAATACTTTCGGAATCATTAAATCTTTTGAGATATTTAAGGAAAAATATAAGTTATCATCTAAACTTACATTGGTTGGATCGCCTGGTTTTGGCTATGAAAATATCAAATACCAAATACAAAATACCAAATACAAAAATGATATTATGGAAACAGGCTATCTTAATGAAGAAGAAAAAGAAGCGTTGTTTCAGAACGCTTCAATGATGTTGTTTCCGTCTTTTTGCGAAGGTTTTGGTATGCCTATTTTGGAAGCGCAGGCGAAGGGAGTGCCGATCATTACTTCTGATGCCTCCAGTATGCCGGAGGTTGGCGGACAAGGGGCTTTATATGTTGAGCCGAATGATTATAATGATATTGCGGATAAAATTTACGCGTTATTGACCGATGAAAATTTGCGAAATGATACGATAAACAGAGGATACGAAAATGTAAAAAGATTCAGTTGGGAAAAATGCGCACGGGAGACGTTGAAAATTTTATTATCGTAAAATTTTATGGCAGATAATAAAATAAATTTTTTACAAAATAAAAAAGTTGCCTTGATCCATGATTATCTTTTATGTTTCGGCGGCGCGGAAAGAGTTTTGAAATCGTTTCACGAAATGTTTCCGGAAGCGCCGATTTATGTTATTTGTTATGATAAAAAAATTACCGACAAATTTTTTCCCAATGTAAAGATTATTTCTTCTTTTGCGCAAAAAATTCCCTATTTTTGGAAAAAACCGAAATATTTATTGTCTTTTTTGCCGTTGGCGGTTGAATCGTTTGATTTGTCGGCGTACGATCTTGTTATTTCGTCCAGTTCCGCTTTTGCCAAAGGCATAATAACAAAACCGAAAACAACGCATATTTGTTATTGCCACGCGCCAATGAGATTTGCTTGGGATTATTATTATGAATATGGAAAATCGCGTTCTTCTTTTAGGGGATTAAAAGGGATTTTTACTAAAATAATTTTGCATTATATGAGAATATGGGACAGGCATTGCGAAGCGCGGGTGGATCATTTTATAGCCAATTCAAATTTTACCAAAGAACGAATTAAAAAATTTTATCGGCGCGACGCGGAAGTGATTTATCCGCCTTGCGTTAGCGCGGAATTGCAAAATTATCGATGTGAAAATATCCGGTCTGATCAAAATAATTATTTTTTGATTGTTTCCCAACTTCGTTATTATAAAAGGATAGATATCGCTATAGAGGCGTTTAATAAATTAGAGTTTCCTCTCGTGATTATCGGCGACGGCGATGACAGGCGCCGGCTTCAAAGAATGGCCAAACCGAATATTGAATTTTTAGGTTGGCTTAAAGATGAAGATGTGGCTGAATATTATTCTAAGTGCAAAGCGTTTATTTTTTCCGGGGAAGAAGATTTTGGAATTACGGCCGTTGAAGCGATGTCATTTGGAAAACCGGTGATAGCTTTTAGACGGGGAGGAGTGACGGAGAGCGTTATCGAGGGCATGACGGGTGAATTTTTTGACGATTTGGAACCGGCGGTTTTGGCCGATGGCGTTCGCCGGATTCTAGAAAATTATAAAAATTATAATCCCGACATTATCAAGCAAAGGTCAATGGAATTTGACAAGGAAAAATTTAAGGATAGTATAATACGGTATTTGGATAAAATTAGTATTTAATATTTATAATATGGAAAGTAATTACATAAAAATTCGCGGCGCGCGGGTCCATAATTTAAAAAACATTAATGTGGATATTCCGCGCAATAAATTGGTTGTGATTACCGGCCTTTCCGGTTCGGGAAAATCGTCTTTGGCTTTTGATACCATTTACGCTGAAGGGCAAAGAAAGTATGTTGAAAGTTTGTCGGCGTACGCCAGGCAATTTTTGGGCGTTATGGATAAGCCGGATGTGGATAAGATAGAGGGTCTTTCTCCGGCGATTTCTATTGATCAACGTTCCGTTTCTCATAATCCGCGTTCAACCGTGGGAACAAGTACGGAAATTTATGATTATTTGCGCCTTTTATTCGCTAAAGTGGGAATTCCTTATTGCCCGATTTGCGGGAAAAATGTTACAAAGCAAAGCGCTAAACAGATTGTTCAAGCGGTCTTGAAAATTCCTCGGCCGTCAAAAGTGATAATTTTATCCCCCGTAATAAAAAACCGGAAAGGTGAGTTTGCGGGTCTTTTGGAAAAGATAGGAAAAATGGGTTATTTGCGCGTCAGAATAGACGGCATTATCTATTCAATCGGGGAAGTGTCGGAAATTACGATTGATAAAAATGAAAAACACAATATAGAAATTGTTATTGATAGTTTGATTATTGACGAAGAAATTGAAAAAGCGAGAATTATTGATTCGGTGGAAACGGCCCTTAAGATCGGCGAAGGATTTTTGATCGTTTCCATAAGCAATAAACTTAAAAAAATTGAAAAAGATTTTAATTTTAACCAGTTTTTTGTTTGTCCTATGTGTAATTTTCATTTTTCGGAAATCAGTTCGCGTCTTTTTTCCTTTAATAGTCCTTATGGCGCCTGTCCGGAATGTACCGGTCTCGGCAATAAACAGGAAATTGATCCTGATTTAATGATACCGAATAAAAATTTAACTTTAGCCGAGGGTGCCATAAAGCCTTTGGCTTTTATGTCGCACGGAATCGGGAAGCAAAACTGGTATTGGCGTTTCATTTCGGAGTTCGCGGTAAAATACGGGATTTCTTTGAACGCGCCGATTAAAAAAATAGATCAAAAGAAACTGAATTTGCTTTTTTACGGAGAAAAAGAAAACGGCGCTGACGGCGTAATCAGCCAATTGGAAAAAAAATACCGCGAAGCGGACTCTGATTTTACCCGTTCGGAAATAGAAAAATATATGATTGTAAAAGAATGTCCGCTTTGTCGCGGGAAAAGATTGTGCCGCGAGGCCCTAGCCGTAAAATTTAATAATACGGAAATTGACAAGATTTCGGAAATGACCGTTTCGGAAGCGGTCGCCTTTTTTGAAGATATTACCGAAAGGTTGTCGGAATTTTCCAAAAGCGAGCAAAGTATCATTAGTCCCATTGCCAAGGAGATTTTATCGCGTCTGGGATTTTTACTTAATATCGGGCTTGATTATGTGACGCTTAGCAGATCTATGTCCACTCTTTCGGGAGGAGAATCGCAGAGAATTCGTTTGGCTACGCAAATCGGTTCCGGTTTAAGCGGAGTCGTATATGTGCTGGACGAACCGTCAATAGGACTTCATCAGAAAGATCAGGGGAAATTAATTAATACGATTAAAAAATTACGCGACGCTGGCAATACCGTTATAGTGGTTGAGCACGATGAGCAGACAATCAGGGAAGCTGATTGGGTGATTGACATTGGTCCCGGCGCCGGTCAAAAGGGGGGACGAGTTGTTTTTGCCGGTACGCCTAAAGAGCTTTTAAGAGACAATAATTTAACAGGAGAATATTTATCCGGAAAGAAAACGGTTGGGATAAATGATTCGCGGAAATTTTTTTCGTTCGCGGGAAAAAACATTAAAACAAACGGTGATTATTTGGAAATTATCGGAGCCGCCGAACACAATTTAAAAAATATTGACGTTAAAATACCGATCGGCAAACTAGTTTGTATCAGTGGCGTTTCCGGATCCGGAAAGAGCACGTTGATAAACGACATTTTGGCTAACGCTCTTTTGAAGAAATTTTATCAGGCAAAAACAAATGTCGGCGCGCATAAAGCGTTAAGGGGCGTGGAAAATATTGATAAGATTGTGGTGGTTGACCAGTCTCCGATTGGACGCACGCCCCGTTCCAATCCTGCCACTTACACCGGTATGTTTACTTTTATTCGCAATCTTTTCGTTCAAACGCGGGAAGCTAAGCTTAGCGGATATAAAGCGGGAAAATTCAGTTTTAATGTGAGGGGAGGTAGATGCGAGGAATGCGAAGGGCAGGGAATGAAAAAGATTGAAATGTATTTTTTGCCGGATGTTTACGTGGAATGCGAAGAATGCAGTGGCACGCGATTCAGTAAAAGCGTTTTGGAGATTGAATATCGCGGGAAGAATATCGCTGAAATTTTAAGTATGAGTATTGATGAAGCGGGAGAATTTTTTAATAATATCTTCGCTGTTAAAAATAAATTAAAAATAATTTCCGAAGTCGGATTGGGGTATGTTAAATTGGGCCAGCCGGCGCCGACTTTATCCGGAGGAGAAGCTCAAAGAATTAAATTGGCGACGGAACTTTCGCGGCGCGAAACCGGAAAAACGCTTTATGTTCTGGATGAACCGACGACCGGTCTTCATTTCGATGATATTAAAAAATTACTCGGAGTTTTAAAAAAATTAGTTGAAAAGAAAAATACCGTTTTGATCATTGAACATAATCTTGATGTATTGGTTAATGCGGATTGGATTATTGATTTGGGACCGGAGGGAGGGGACAAGGGCGGCAGAATTATCGCCGAAGGAACGGTACGCGACGTTGCCGGCATTAAAGAATCTTTCACGGGGCAGTACTTGAAAGAAAAATTAAAAAAAATATGATTTCCATATCTCAATATTTCAGAAAATTTGATTGGTTGCTTTTCTCGGCCGTTATTTTGCTTTTCGCGATCGGGCTTTTTACTGTATATAGCGTTGATACGAGTTTGGATTTTTTTAAAAAACAATTGATATGGGGAGGGATTGGAATCATTATGTTTTTTTTAACCGGATTTATCGATTACCGGATTTTTAAAAATCATTCATTTACGGTTATATTTCTTTATATCGTTATAGTCATACTTTTGATTTTTCTTTTACTGGTGAATTTTAAAATTCGTGGCGCGGCGAGTTGGTTTAGGATCGTTAATTTTAATTTTCAGCCGGCCGAGTTTGCCAAGCTGATTTTGGTTTTTTTGCTGGCGAAATATTTTTCCGTCCGGCATATAGAAATGTATAAAATAAAGCATATTATAATTTCAGGCATATATGTCGGTATACCCGGTTTTTTGATTTTTGCGCAGCCGGATTTCGGTATGGCAACGGTTTTGTTCATTCTTTGGTTTGGCATAATTATGATTACCGGAATAAAACCGTATCATTTTGGAATCATTTCCGGAAGCGGCGCGATAGCGGCCGCGATAGGATGGTTTTTCGTTTTGAAAGATTATCAGAAAGCCAGAATTCTTTTTTATCTTAAGCCGGATATCGATCCCCTGGGGCATGGCTATAATTTAATTCAATCATTGGCATCCATTGGATCGGCAGGTTTTTGGGGGAAGGGCTTGGGGCATGGTTCGCAGGCGCGATTCGGATTTTTGCCTGAAGCCCACACCGATTTTATATTCGCTTCTTTTGTCGAAGAATGGGGCGGTTTGGGAGCTATATTTTTAGTATTGCTTTTGATTTTTATACTATACAGAATGATTAAAATATTTTTATCGTCTTCAAATAATTTTGCCCGTTTATGCGTAACCGGAATTTGTTTGATTATGTTTTCTCAGATTATAATAAATGTCGGTATGAATATAGGTTTTTTTCCGATAACGGGTTTAACTTTTCCTTTTTTGAGTTATGGCGGCAGCAGTTTGTTGGCTAGTTTTATGGCTATGGGTTTTTTGGAAAATATTAAAGTTTATTCTTAAATTAAAAAAAATAAAATGAATTTTTTCAAATATTCGGTTTTAATTTCAATGCTTGTTTTCTCCGGTATGATTTTTTCCTTTTTTCAACCGGGAGATGCGAAAATAAAGTTGATTTCAACGGATATCGATTCGTCCGGAATTATAAGGTTGTCGTTTGACGAACCGCAAGAAGCGTCTGTTTTGGAAAAATATTTTAAAATCAATCCCGATACGCCGGTTGATTTTATTTGGTCATCGTCAAAAAAAGAATTGGCGATTGTGCCGTTAATTCTATTGGAAGGCGGTCGAATTTATGATTTGCGTTTTCAAAACAGCGGCAATATATTCAGCGCTTCCGTTGTTAATAAAATTTTTCGATTATTCGGTTGGGATAAAATCGGCGTCGTAAAAGTAGCCAAATCCGATTCGAAGTTCGATGATAAATTTTATCTGATTGATTTGCCGGAGATTTCACCGCAAAAATTGCCACAGAGTGGCGCTTCGCAAACAATAATGGATGAACAGGCATTGCAGAAACTTCAAACCTGCGGGGAAACGCCGTTTAAATGCATAGAAATAAATCTTGGCGCGCAGCGAATGAAGATATGGGAGAAGAATAAAATTTTGAAAGAATACGTAATTTCCAGCGGGCGTCCAAGTCATGCCACCAAGGCGGGAAATTTCTCTATTTTAAGCAAATGGCCGGTGGCTTACGGAGGTATTCCGGGGCAGCGCTGGAAAATGCCTTTTTGGATGGGTATTTATTATGTCGGTTCAACGGAAAATGGTTTTCATGAGTTGCCGTTCATTAACGGCGTTCGGGAAGCATCGTCTGATATGGGGAAAGCGGTGTCGCACGGTTGCGTGCGTTTAGGCATCGGCGACGCGGAAGAAGTTTATAATTTCGCCGACCTGAAAACGCCGGTGTTGATACGAAAGTAAAAAATAAAAGCCACCTTCAATTAAGAGGGTGACCCTTGAACGTATAACCCTAACGATTCTATGTATAGAACCGAAAGACATCATCAGTATAGTAAACCATAATAGTTTGTCGATAGTATGCGCTGGACGGAAATAATGTTTTTGCTCTTGACAAATTTTTCGGTGGGAATATAATAATATTTATACTGTTTTTGCATTATTTATCGGCGGTTATGAATTGCGCATTCATCAATATTTAATTTTTTTGGATAATAATTTTTTTGCAATTTATTATTAAATAAATAAAATACAACCCAAGGTTTTGATTATTCTTTGGGATGTTTTTGTGCCTATTTTTGCGAAATAAAATCGCGGATTACCTGCAATAAATTCGTGGTTTTCCGTTGCATTTCGCATTGTGTAAATAATAATTATGCGCAAACATTTTTCAAATTTTCGTACGGAAATTTATCCCATACCCAACCTTATTAGTCTTCAAACCGATTCTTACGATTGGTTTGTTAAAGAGGGAATCAAAGAATTATTTCAGGAAATTTCTCCCATCAAAGATACTACGGGGAAAATAATGGAGCTTACTTTTGGCGGTTATCGTTTCGATGAACCGAAATACGACGAAATTAAAGCGAAAGAGCATAATGCTTCTTTTGAGGCCGCTTTGAGATGCAAATTATCTTTGCTTATCAAAAAAAGCGGTGAAATAAAAGAGCAGGATATTTATCTTGGCGATTTTCCCGTTATAACTGACAGGGGCACTTTTATTGTTAATGGAGTGGAGAGGGTCGTTGTGTCGCAGCTCATAAGATCCCCCGGGGTTTTCTTTTCCGCGAATTCGTATAAAACACGCCAGCTTTTCGGAGGGAAAATCATACCGAATCGCGGCGCGTGGCTTGAATTTGAAACAGATTTGACGGGTGTAATTTATGTGCGTATCGATCGCAAACGTAAAATTCCCGCTACTTCTTTATTGAGAATTTTCGGGTTGGAAACGGATGCGGAAATACAAAAAGCTTTTAAGGATGTTGATGTAAATCCGAATGTTAAATTTATAAAATCTACACTGGATAAGGATATAGCGAAAAACAAAGCGGAATCTTTTGTTGAAATATACAAGAGAATTCGCCCCGGCGATTTGGCTACGGCAGATAATGCCCGTCAATTGATTGAAGGAATGTTTTTCAATTTCAGCCGTTATGATATTTCCAGAGTCGGCAGATATAAATTAAATCAACGTTTGAATCTCAAGACATCGGAAGAAAAAGGCAGGATTCTTAATAAAGAAGATTTGGTTGCGATCATAAGCGAAATTATAAAATTAAATAATGATCCCAATGCCAAGCCTGACGATATAGATCATTTGGGCAATAGGCGGGTCAGGACTTTAGGCGAACTTTTGCAAAATAAATTACGAATAGGATTGACGAGAATGGAAAGAATAATTAAAGACAGGATGAGTACATTGGATGTGGAAATCATAACCGCCGCTCAATTAGTGAATATAAGACCGTTTACGGCATCGATTAAGGAATTTTTTACTTCTTCGCAACTTTCGCAATTTATGGACCAAATTAATCCGTTAGCCGAGCTTGAACACAAAAGGCGTCTTTCGACAATGGGTCCCGGAGGATTAATGAGAGAGCGCGCCGGTTTTGAAGTTCGCGATGTGCATCCCAGTTTTTACGGAAGGATTTGTCCCATTCAAACGCCCGAAGGTCAGAATATCGGATTGATAAGCCATCTTGCTTGTTATTCAAGGATCAACAAATACGGCTTTATAGAAACTCCTTATCGTAAAGTTTCCAGAGGCAAGATAACCGATGAAATCGTTTATTTTGATGCCTTGGAAGACGAAAAATATAACATTGCCGAAGCCAGCGTGCAATACGATGAAGACGGCCATTTTTTAACAAAAAAAGTTGCAGCTAGAATTAAAGGTGAACCAGGGATAGTGGACCGTGATGCTGTTGATTTTATGGATGTTTCTCCGAAACAATCATTTAGCGTAGCCGCTTCATTGATTCCTTTTTTGGAGCACGACGATGCCAACAGGGCCTTGATGGGATCGAATATGCAGAGACAGGCTGTATCTTGCATTGCGCCGCAGGCATCTTTAGTTGGTACCGGTCTTGAGAAAAAATCGGCGATGGATTCGGGACAAATTATTGCGGCTTCGCAAGATGGAATAGTGAAAGAAGCGGACGCAAGCCATATTTTGATAGAAAATAAAGAATCAAAAGATAAAAATGGCAGATTCACGAATTATCGTTTGAATATTTTTAGCCGTTCCAATCAATTTACTTGTATTCACAACAGACCGTTGGTTAAGAAATTCGATGCGGTGAAAAAGGGAGATGCCATAGCTGATGGCGCGTCAACCGATAAAGGAGAGCTGGCTTTGGGTCAGAATATTTTAGTCGTGTTTATGCCCTGGGCCGGAGCTAATTTTGAAGATGCCATAATCATTTCGGAAAAATTAGTGCAAGACGATCGTTTCACTTCAATACATATCGAAAATTTTATTTGCGATGTCAGAGATACCAAATTAGGACCGGAAATTACAACTCCCGATATTCCCAATGTCGGAGAAGAGAAATTAAAGGATTTGGATGAAGACGGTATAATAAGAATAGGAGCCGATGTTTTTCCTTTAAGTATTTTGGTCGGCAAGATTTCGCCAAAGGGTGAAGCTGATTTAACGCCGGAAGAGCGTCTTTTGCGCGCCATTTTCGGAGAAAAAGCGAGAGATATTAAAGATACTTCCTTACTGTTAGCTCATGGAAAACGTGGCAGGGTCGTTGGTGTTCGCGTGCTTTCGCGCGATCAAGGAGATAAATTGCCGTCCGGAGTGATTAAATCCATTCAAGTTGAAGTGGCGCAATTAAGAAAAATAGCGGCAGGTGATAAATTGGCCGGCAGACACGGAAATAAGGGAGTGGTATCAAAAATATTGCCGGTTGAAGAGATGCCTTATATGGAAGATGGAACGCCGGTTGATATCATTTTAAATCCGTTGGGCGTCGCTTCTAGAATGAATATAGGACAAATTTTGGAAACTCATTTGGGTATGGCGGCTAAATATCTTGATTACAAGGCTTTGAGTCCGGCTTTGAACGGTGTTCCCGAGGAGGACATTAAGAAAGAATTAAAACGCGCCGGTTTTAATGAATCCGGAAAAATGAATCTTTATGATGGCAGAACAGGCGAATTATTCGATCAGGCGTCAACGGTCGGATACATATATATGATGAAACTTCATCATTTGGTTGAAGATAAGATTCATATGCGTTCAATCGGACCTTATTCTCTTATTACTCAACAACCGTTGGGCGGAAAAGCGCAATTTGGCGGACAAAGATTCGGTGAAATGGAAGTTTGGGCTCTCGAGGGTTATGGCGCCGCGCATACGCTCCAGGAAATGATTACGATAAAATCGGATGATGTTTTAGGCAGGGCCGCGGCTTATGATTCCATAATAAGAGGAAGAACAATCAAGAATCCGAATATTCCCGCATCTTTTTATGTTTTATTAAATGAGCTAAAGGGATTATGCTTAAATGCCGAAGTGATTACTAATGAAGAATCCGTTAAAAATACTATTGCAAAAAAGTAGAAATTTATAAACCCCGTTAGAAATTTCATAGATTAATTACGGGGATTTAAAATATAAATTTATTATGACAGCGCAAATTTTTAATTTCTAATGGGGGTAAAGTTTATGTTGTAGGCGCCGTAATTGTTTAAAGTTTTTTCGGCAATTACAGTGGATTTACGCATTTATAAAAAAATTGTCCAGATTAGTTGATTTTAAAGCGTTAAAAATAAGCATAGCTTCTCCGGAAGTTATTTTGGGCTGGTCTCACGGAGAAGTATTGAAGCCGGAGACTATAAATTACCGGACTCAAAAATCCGAGAGAGACGGTTTGTTTTGCGAAAGAATTTTCGGTCCGGAAAAAGATTGGGAATGTTATTGCGGTAAGTATAAAAGAATACGGTATAAGGGGATTGTATGTGATAAATGCGGTGTTGAAGTAACGAGAGCGGCGGTTCGAAGGGAAAGAATGGGGCATATTCAACTTGCTTCGCCGGTTGCCCATATTTGGTTTCTAAGGGGAGTGCCTTCGCGCATAGGTCTTTTATTGGACATATCATTGCAGGAGGTGGAAAGAGTCGTTTATTTCGCGAGTTATATTGTTATGAAGGTTGATGAAAAAGCGAGGCAGGAAGCTTTTGTTTCCTTGGATAGGGAATATAAAATTAAATTAAAACAGCAAACAACGCAAAAAGATAAAAATCAATTAAAGGCATCGAAAGATCAAGTTGAAAAAGAGTTGGAAGAATTAAAGCCGCTAAAAGTTTTAAGCGAATCGTCTTTTTATCGTTTAAGCTTGAAGTATGCTCATATTTTCGAGGCTGATCTTGGAGCTGGCGCCATAAGAAAAATATTAGAAGGGATAAATTTGACGGAACTTCGCGATCAAGTAAGTGAAGAAATTTTAAAGAAAAAAACTCAAGATAAAAAAATATTAAAACGTTTTCGTTTGATTGAAGGTTTATTGCGGGCCAATATTCGGCCGGAGTGGATGATTATTACGCATATTCCCGTAATACCGCCGGATTTAAGGCCAATGGTTCAGTTGGATGGAGGGCGTTATGCCACTTCCGATGTGAATGATTTATATAGACGTGTTATTAATAGAAATAATCGTTTAAAAAAGTTAATAGAGCTGAATGCTCCGGAAATTATTTGTCGTAATGAAAAAAGAATGCTCCAGGAAGCCGTTGATGCTTTAATAGACAATAGCGCGCGCCATACGCAAGGAACCGTAACCGCTTCGACCGGTCAGAAGCGACCATTAAAATCATTGGCCGATATGTTAAAGGGAAAACACGGACGATTTCGTCAAAATCTTTTGGGAAAACGCGTTGATTATTCCGGCCGTTCGGTCATAGTTGTCGGACCGGATCTTAAACTTTTTCAATGCGGGTTGCCGAAGAAAATGGCTTTGGAACTTTTTCGGCCGTTTGTCATAAATAAACTCATAGAAAGGGAATTGGCGTATAATGTCAGAGGAGCCGGAAGATTGATTGAGCAGGAAGTAACGGAAGTTTGGGAAATTTTAGAAGAAATCATTAAGGAAAAGTATGTGCTTTTGAATAGAGCGCCGACTTTACATCGTTTGGGCATTCAAGCGTTTAAACCGATATTGATTGAAGGCGACGCTATTCAAATACATCCGTTGGTTTGCACCGCTTTTAACGCTGATTTTGACGGCGATCAAATGGCGGTTCATCTTCCGCTTACCAAAGAGGCGCAAAAAGAAGCGCGGGATATTATGCTGGCATCCAATAATATTTTTAAACCGTCTACCGGCGAACCAGTAGCGGTGCCACATAAAGACATAGTGTTGGGATGTTATTGGATGACCAAGATTCAGCCCGGACGCAAGGGTGAAGACAGAATTTTTGCCGATGAAAAAGAAGCTGTTTTGGCTTATCAATTTCGGCAAATAGATATAAAAGCGAAGATTAAAGTCAGAATATCAAAACGGATTAGCGGAGATGCCGAATCAATTCCCGTTGGCAGCCGGATTATAGAAACTTGTTTGGGAAGAATATTGTTTAACGAAGTTCTGCCCGTTGGTATGGAATTTATAAATAACGAAATGAACAAAAAATCATTGAAGCTTATGATAAGCGATATCATTGACCGTTATGGCGTAAAAAATACAGGCGATATTTTAGATGCGCTGAAAGATCTGGGCTTTAAGTATTCTACTAAGTCCGGTATCAGTTGGGGAATGGATGATTTGCAGGTTCCGAAAAAAAAGCGGGAAATATTGGAAAAAGCCGAAGAAAATATCGCTAAGATAAAAGAGCAATATAACCAGGGTTTTTTGACTAATGACGAAAGAAAATCCTTGGCTATCGATATTTGGTTTAAAGCTACGGACCAAATCGCTAAGGAAGTTTCCGCGACTATAGACGAGTTTCATCCTATCTATACGATAGTTAATTCCGGAGCTCGAGGATCTTGGCCGGTTATGGCGCAGCTTATGGGAATGAGAGGGCTTATGGTTAATCCTTCCGGCAATACCATTGAACTTCCGGTAAAAGGAAGTTTTAAAGAAGGTTTAAGCGTGTTGGAATATTTTATTTCTACTCACGGCGCGAGAAAGGGGACGGCGGACACCGCTCTTAAAACAGCGACCGCAGGGTATCTTACAAGAAGATTGGTTGATGTATCCCAGGATGTTGTAGTTAGGGAAGAGGATTGCGGAGGAAAAGACGGAATTAATCTATGGAAAAAAGATGGCGATGAAAATGGATACGCTTTTGAATTCAGAGTCAAGGGAAGATACGCTCAGGAAAATATAAAAGATCAAAACGATGAAATAATAGTTAAGAAAGGCGATTTAATTGACAAGGAAATGGCTAAAAAAATAGAATATTCGGGAATAGAAAAGATTCTTGTGCGTTCCGTGATTTCTTGCAAAACAAAATATGGTGTATGCCAGAAATGTTATGGGCAGGATTTGGGACGTAATAAGTTGATTGATGTCGGAGAGGCGATTGGCATTGTAACGGCTCAGGCTATTGGTGAACCGGGAACGCAATTAACGATGAGAACTTTTCATACCGGAGGAGTTGCGGGTGAAGCCGATATCACGCAGGGGTTGCCACGGGTGGAAGAAATATTCGAGGCCAGAATTCCGAAAGGCAAATCTACAATCGCGGAATGCGACGGCAAGGTTATCTCTATTGCGGAAGAAAATAAGCAAAAAATCGTTATGGTAAAATCAACGGATAAAGATAAATCCGGCGATAAAAAATCTTCCGTTTCGAAATACACAATACCGGCCAAGACGACATTGATGGTTGCCAAAGACGATTTGGTGCATCAAGGGCAGATGCTTTGCGATGGGAATATTGACTTGAAAGAATTATTCAGGATAGCCGGCAAAGAAGAGGTTCAGCGTTATATTCTTCGTGAAATCCAGAGCATATACAGTACGGCCGGCGATCAAATACACGATAAGCACATCGAAGTCATAATTAAACAAATGTTTTCCAGAGTTAAAATTAAAAATGTCGGAGATACCGATCTTTTACCTGGCGATATAGTGGAAAAGGATTGTTTCAATGAAGAAAACGAAAGAGTCGCAAAGAAACAAGGCAAGCTTGCCGTTTGTGAATTTCTTGTTTTGGGAATAACTAAAGTCGCTTTAACGACATCCAGTTTTCTCTCGGCGGCATCTTTTCAGGAAACGGCAAGGGTTCTCATTGAAGCATCCACTGTCGGAAAAAAAGATTATTTGTACGGATTGAAAGAAAATGTAATTATAGGAAAATTGATTCCCGCGGGAACGGGATTAAAAGGATGGGCCAGGGAAGAGTAATGATTATTTACGAAATTTTAAAAAATAGTCCCCCGCATTATTGCGGGGGACTATTTTTTATACAAAGCGATAATAACGCCAATAATCTTATTTATATCTTTTCCCCATTTCACGCTTCGCGGATTTTTGGTATAATATGAATATGAACGCTATTATCAAAAAACGAAGTTTGGGACAATTCTTTACTACGAACTCTGACTATATCCTGCAAGGATTTGGTGATTTTATAAAAAATAAAAATGTTTCCGATCCTTTCGCCGGAAAGCGAGATTTATTAAATTGGGCAAAGAATAATAAATGTAAAAAATTTATAGGTTTTGATTGCGACGAAAATTACATTGATGAAATAAATGTTTTTTTCAACGATTCCATAAATTCACCTAAAAATTATAAATTTGTCTGTACTAATCCACCATATCTGCATAAAAATAAAGCTACAAAAGAAATAAAGGAAAAATTTTTTTCTGAAAATAACGCCAATTTTGAAGATTTATACCAAGCTTCTATTTAGTCAATTATAAGTTGTGAAGGTGTTTTGTATCGACTGATTTACAATTAAAGAAATAAAAAATATGAGCAAGATAACTGAAAAACAAATTTTGTATATTTTTGAGCACAATATTAAAGATGTTTGTAAAATAGGTATTGGAACTTTGGAGCGAGCAAAAAATGCACATAGATATTTCGAAAGTAATGAGAAATCAAAGAAAAATAAATTAGCAATTTTTGATTTTGAAAGTACAAAAGTTTTAGTTATTGAAAAAATATGCAAACAAGTACTGAAAAGAATAAATACTACTGAATTTTATCAAATTGAATTTTACAAAGCTTGTATATTATTTAAGTGTCTAGGTGGAAATTTAGACGATAAGAACTCCCAAAATATAGATAGAAGCAAAATTAGCGTTAAAATAACATCGTCGACAACAAAAAATGAAATTCCATTAACCACTCGCTTTGCTGAACAAATAATTTCGTTAATAGATAAGGCTAATGGTAAAAAAATAAATAAAATTAAAAATTTATTAAATAATAATGGCAACAGAAATGTTTTATTAACTGAAAAAGAATTCGAGGAATTTAATAAACA
>Ga0209211_10001995_pt1 | contig 36530 bp, 36 predicted proteins | sample RifGroA2_FD_183992 | JGI IMG/M metagenome (GOLD analysis project Ga0209211, IMG submission 183992) | Groundwater microbial communities from Rifle, Colorado, USA - Groundwater A2 (SPAdes) (version 2) | ecosystem: Environmental > Aquatic > Deep subsurface > Groundwater | place: Rifle, Colorado... | reverse complement strand
CCGTCGCTGTCTTGGTCCTGCGGCGCGGCCAGCACCGCCAGCGCCAGGCCGGTTTCCAGCTGCGCGGCGTGGCGGGTGGCTTCGTCCGGCGCCGGGTGGAAGCGCAGCGGAAAACAGCTGTCAAAGGAGACGGTGTCCAGTTCGGGCAGTGGCATACAAGGTTGGCCGCAGGCTACAGGAACAGGTGGCGGATGCCATCCAGTCCGACATGGTTGAGGGTAAAGCGGGCCTGGGCGCGCACCACCGGCTTGGCGTGGGTGGCGACGCCGACGCCGGCCTCGGCCAGCATCAGCAGGTCGTTGGCGCCGTCGCCCATGGCGATCACCTGCTCGGCGCGCAGGCCCAGTGCCTCGCGCTGAGCGATCAGCAGGCGGCGCTTGGCGGCGCCGTCGACGATGTCGCCGATGACGCGGCCGGTGAGCTTGCCGTCGACGATTTCCAGCTGGTTGGCGTGGCAGTAGTCGAGGTTCAGCTCCGCCTTCAGCCGCTCGGTGAAGTAGGTGAAGCCGCCGGAAACCAGCATGAATTTCACGCCGTGCTCACGACAGGCGGCCAGCAGCTCGCGGGCGCCGGCCATCAGCTGCAGGCGCTCATCGTAGACGCTGGCCAGCGCCGCTTCCGGCAGGCCGGCCAGCAAAGCGACGCGCGCTTTCAGCGATTCGGTAAAGTCCAGCTCGCCGCGCATCGAGCGTTCGGTAATCGCCGCCACTTGCGGTTTCAGCCCCTGCATGTCGGCGATCTCGTCGATGCACTCGATGGTGATCAGCGTCGAATCCATGTCCGATACCAGCAGCCCGAAATCGGCAAAGCGGCGCGCGCTGTCGACATAGTTGGCATCCACGCTCAGGCGCTCGGCGCGCGCCAGCACCAGCTCGCGGCGGGCGGGATCGACACCGTCGAGACGCACCACGTTGGCCGCAACGCTGCGGCTGTCGCTGGCGCCGGACAGGGCGGCCAGTTCGGTGATGCGGGCTTGGTCGAGGGTGGGGGCTTGTAATACCAGGGTCTGTGGCGTGCTCATGCGTGGGCAGGGGTCGAGAGTGAACAGTGCCGACGATTATGCCATGTCACAGCCGATACTGGCGTCTGATCAGCGCGTCCAGCGCCAGCCGCCCAGGGCCGCAGGCCAGCAGCGTGAACAGCATCAGCCCCCACTGGTAGTGGAAGTCCAGCGCGCTGCCTTCCAGCGCCGGATAGCTGATCACCGCCACCGCGTTGAGCACGAACAGGCCGAGCGCGGCGAAGCGGCCGGCCAGCCCCAGCGCCAGTAGCACCGGCAGCAGCAGCTCGCCGCCGGTGCCCAGCCATGCGGCCAACGTTGGCGGCAGCAGCGGCACCGCGTACTCCTCGTGGAACAGGAACAGCGTGCTGTCCCAGTCCTCGATCTTGGTCAGTCCGGACTTGAAGAACACCCACGTCAACCACAGGCGCAGCGCCAGCAGGGCGAGGTCTTGCAGTGGCGGCGCCAGTGGCGTGATCACGCGGCTGGACTGGCGCAGCAGGCAGGCGATGGACGAGTTCATGGCTGGTTTCCTTGGGCTTGCGCAAACCAGCCGTGCTGCAGGCCGGTCAGCAGGGTGTCCTGTAATGCGAAATCGGGTGCTACCGCCAGCGCGGCGGTAGTGGCTTCGTCCAGCGTGGCGCCCTGTTGCAGGCGGTGCAGGAACGCGGCCGGCGCGTCGGTCACGGGGCGCAGCTGCATCTGGCCATGCTCACGCCACAGCAGCAGGTTTTCCGCCTGTGCCAGCGTGAGCGGCTCTTTTGTTGTACCCGGCTGGTGGTAGGCGTGAATCGCCGACAGCGCCCACGGCGAGCGCAACAGGCTCAGCGAGGCATCCAGCGGCAGGCGCAGTGCGCCCCATTGCGCGGGTGACAGCGCGGCGAGGGTAGCGACGTCGAGACGCGCACTGTCGGGGGCGTAATAGCCGCGATGCAGCGCCCACTCCATGCGCGCCACGTCCGGCAGGTAGGGCCACTCGGCAGTAGGCGCAAAGCCGGCGATGAAGTCGGCGAAGCCGGCGCCGTAGTGGTGCAGGTTGCCGCTGTGCGACGGGGTGGCGCGCACGAATTCGCGGCTCAGCGCGCCGAAGAATTCTGCACCCAGCAGCTGCTGCACCATGGGGTAGACGAGGGCGAGCATCTCCATCAGCCCGACGCGGTAGTTGTTGCGGTACACCGCCAGCGCATTGGCCGGCAGCGTGGCGTGCGCCTGCCACTGCGGTGCGGTGATGGCGTCCAGCAGCGCGTGCTGCCAGCGTTGTGCGTCAGTCATGGCACGCCCCCCGGCCGGTGGTGTCGAGAATGCGCTGTGCGGTGGCCGCCTCCGCCTGCAGCGTGTCCAGCGGCGGAATGTCGCTGTCCCACTCGATCAGGGTTGGCCGCGGCCCGATGCGGGCAATCACCGAGCGGTACAGCTGCCACACCGCCGGCGCCACCGGCCGGCTGTGGGTGTCGACCAGCAGGCTGCTGCCGTCGTCGAAGCGGCGTTCGCTGTGGCCGGCGAGGTGGATCTCGCCGATGGCGGCAGCCGGCAGCGCGTCGAGGAAGGCGTCGACATCCAGCCCGAGGTTGACGTGGTTGACGTACAGGTTGTTGACGTCGAGCAGAATGCCGCAGCCGGTGCGCTGCACCAGCTCGGCGAGAAACTCGCCCTCGTGCAGCTCGTTACCGGGGTAGGCCAGGTAGCTGGACAGGTTTTCCAGCAGCAGCGGGCGGCCGATGGCGTCCTGCACTTCGGCCACGTTGGCCGCAACCTGCGCCAGCATGGCGCGGGTGTAGGGGATGGGCAGCAGGTCGTTGGCGTAGCGGTAACCGGCATCGTGGTTGAACGACAGGTGCTCCGACACCGCCGCTGCCGGCACCTGTGCCAGCAGTCGCTGCAGCGATGCCAGGTGCTGCGGCTCGGGGCGCGCGGCGGAACCCAGGCCGAGGCCGACGCCGTGCAGCGACAGCGGATAGCTTGCGGCCAACCTTTGCAGCATTGCCAGCGGCTGGCCACCGTCAAAGAAGTTCTCGCTGTGCAGCTCGATCCAGCCCAGCGCGGGCAGGGTGTCCAGCACCTGGCGGTAGTGCGGCTGGCGCAGGCCGATGCCGGCGCAGGCGGGAAGCGGGGTGGTCATGATCGGCTTTCGCAAGAAAACGGCGGGACAGGCGCCCCGCCCGGTGCGCAGGCTTACTTGCTGCCCGGCTGCAACATGCCGCCCAGTTGGGCGCAGCTGCCGGCGGCGACGTATTTCCACTCCGCCGGATCCTTGTCGAGTTTGGCCTGGCCGGCGCAGCTGTGGCCGTTGGCGGCGCAGTCGTTCTTGCCGGCGGCGGCGACGCCGTAGCATTTTTCCTTGCTGGCGGCGACGGCCGGGGCGGCCGCGCTCATGGCGATGACGGCGGTCAGGGCGGAGGCAAGCAGGGTGCTGGATGCGGACATGGTGTTTCTCCTGAATGGTCGGGGTGGTGGTTGATGAAATGCGCGATGTCGCGCATTACCGCCTTTAGTCGCCTGCGGCATTGATTCATTACAGCATGCCCGAAAAAATTTTGGCATGGCGATGGCGCGTGGGTCCGGGGCGGTGTGCTTGCCGTGGGCGCAAAAAACCCCGCGCCTTGGCACGGGGTGGCAGGGTGTGGCGTTGCCCGCCGTCAGCGGCGAGCCGCGTCAGATCACTCCCACTCGATGGTTGCCGGCGGCTTGCCCGATACATCGTAGACCACGCGGTTGAGGCCGCGTACTTCGTTGATGATGCGGTTGGACACGCGGCCGAGCAGGCTGTACGGCAGCTCCGCCCAGTGTGCGGTCATGAAGTCGCTGGTCACCACCGCGCGCAGTGCGCACACGTAGTCGTAAGTGCGGCCGTCGCCCATCACGCCCACCGATTTTACCGGCAGGAAGACCGCGAACGCCTGGCTGGTCAGCTCGTACCAGTTCTTGCCGGTCTTCTCGTCGACGGTGTTGCGCAGCTCTTCGATGAAGATGGCGTCGGCGCGGCGCAGCAGGTCGGCGTATTCCATTTTCACTTCGCCGAGGATGCGCACGCCCAGGCCCGGGCCCGGGAACGGGTGACGGTAGACCATGTCGTGCGGCAGGCCCAGCGCCACGCCCAGCTGGCGCACTTCGTCCTTGAACAGGTCGCGCAGCGGCTCCAGCAGCTTCAGGTTCATGTCGTCCGGCAGGCCGCCGACGTTGTGGTGGCTCTTGATGGCGTGCGCCTTGCCAGTCTTGGCGCCGGCGGACTCGATCACGTCCGGATAGATGGTGCCCTGTGCCAGCCACTTGGCGTTGGTGAGCTTGCCGGATTCGCGCTGGAACACTTCGACGAATTCGCCGCCGATGATCTTGCGCTTCTTCTCCGGGTCGGACTCGCCGGCCAGCTTGCCCATGAACTGGGCGGTGGCATCGACCTGGATCACTTTCACGCCCAGGTTCTGCGCGAACATTTCCATCACCATCTTGCCTTCGTTCAGGCGCAGCAGGCCGTGGTCAACGAAGACGCAGGTCAGCTGGTCGCCGATGGCGCGGTGGATCAGCGCGGCAGCTACCGAGGAATCAACACCGCCGGACAGGCCGAGGATGACTTCCTCGTCACCGACCTGGTCGCGGATCTTCTGTACCGCTTCCTCGATGTAGTTCGGCATGGTCCAGCTTGGCTTGGCGCCGGCCACGTGCAGCACGAAGCGGTGCAGCATCTCGGTGCCGCGCTTGGTGTGGGTCACTTCCGGGTGGAACTGCACCGCGTAGAAGCCGCGGGCCTCGTCGGCCATGGCGGCGATCGGGCAGGACGGGGTCTCGGCGATGACGTTGAAGCCGGCCGGCAGCGCGGTGACCTTGTCGCCGTGACTCATCCACACGTCGAGGAAGCCGTTGCCGGCGTCGTCGATGCGGTCCTGCAGGCCTTCCAGGATCTTGGAGTGGTGGCGCGCCTGGATTTCGGCGTAGCCGAATTCGCGGGTGTCGCCGGCCTCGACCTTGCCGCCCAGGCTCTGCGCCATGAACTGCATGCCGTAGCAGATGCCCAGTACCGGCAGGCCGAGCGAGAAGATGGCAGGATCAGCCTGGTAGTCGGATTCGTATACCGAGTTCGGGCCGCCGGACAGGATGATGGCTTTCGGGGCGAAGGCCTTGATGTCGGCCAGCGGCATGTCGAACGGGTGCAGCTCGCAGTAAACGTGCGCTTCGCGTACGCGGCGGGCGATCAGCTGGGAAACCTGGGAGCCGAAATCGAGGATGAGGATTTTGTCCATGACTGTCCTTGAATGTAAAAGACTGGTCGGGTCACCAGTCGGATTTGAATACGGGTACTCGGGGCCGGGCCTGCCGCTGGCAGGTGGGCGCTATTTCTTCAGGCGCCGCTCCGGAATGCGGTCGCTGCGCGCGATCAGCATCAGGATGCCAAGCAGGATCATGCCCAGCGCCAGGCTGTGGCTCAGGCGCAGTCTGCTGGTGTCAAACAGGTAGAGGGCAGCACCGGTATAGATCAGCATCGGGTTGGTCACAACGCTGGATTTGGTGATGCCGTCGATCAGCAGCAGGCCGGCGCCGGCGCTGGCCAGCAGGATGGCCAGCAGCGTGGTGGTGTCCGGCAGCAGCGCGGTGCTTTTCAGCAGCCACAGGGCGCCGAGGATGATGAGGATGAAGGCCTGGGTGGCGCTGGGTTTCATGGCTCAACCCTTGTCGCGCATCAGGCGCTGCTTTTCACGCGCCCATTCGCGTTCTTTTTCCGACTGGCGCTTGTCGTGCTGCTTCTTGCCCTTGGCGAGGCCGATGTCGATCTTGATATTGCCTTTGCTGTAGTGCAGGTTCAGCGCCACGATGGTGTAGCCGGCGCGCTCGACCTTGCCGATCAGGCGGTTGGTCTGCTCCTGCTTCAGCAGCAGCTTGCGGTCGCGGATCGGATCGGGCTTGATGTGGGTCGACGCGGATTGCAGTGCGGTAATATGGCAGCCAACGAGGTAGAATGCGCCATTGCGGTAGAGAACGTAGCTTTCCTTGATCTGTACCCGTCCGGCGCGGATGGCCTTGACTTCCCAGCCTTCCAGTACCAGGCCGGCCTCGATGTTTTCTTCGATGAAGTAATCGTGAAACGCTTTGCGGTTGTCGATGATGCTCATGGCGGCGTGGCGGAAAGACGAAGCAGTAAACCCGGTATTCTACCAGAACAAAGCGCTTCGCCAAAGTATCGAAAATTCATGGGCTTGCTGCGGCCAACCTTGGCTTGCCGTCGTGCCCGCCTTTTACGGACCTCCACATAGTTTTCATCATGCAAGTTGTCGAGAAAAATGTCCTGGTCGCCCACACCCCGGAGCAGATGTTCCGCCTGGTGGACGACGTGGCGCACTACCCGCGCTTTTTACCGTGGTGCAGCAAGGGGGAAGAGCACTCCCGCGACGGCGACCAGCTGGTCGCCAGCCTGCACATCGACTACCTCAAGGTGCGGCAGCACTTCACCACCCGCAATATCAACGAGCCGTACAGCAGCATCCTGATGGAGCTGGTGGACGGGCCGTTCAAGCACCTGCAGGGGCGCTGGCACTTTCTGCCGCTGGGCGATGTCGGCTGCAAGGTGGAATTCCGTCTCAGCTACGAGTTTTCCAGCAAGATCCTGGAGAAGCTGATCGGGCCGGTGTTCGGCCACATCTCCGGCACGCTGGTCGATGCTTTCATCAAGGAAGCGGACAAGGTGTACGGTGATGACTGACAGGCTGCAGCTGGAGGTCGCCTATGCGCGGCCGGAGCGGCAACTGATCGTCAAACTGTCACTGCCGGCCGGCACCACTGCGCGCGAGGCGGTGCTGCAGTCCGGCATCGCCAGCGAATTTGCGGACATCGACCTCGCGCAGCTGAAACTGGGCATCTTCGGCAAGGCAGTGCCGGCGGAACACGTGCTGCGCGATCGCGATCGCGTGGAGATCTACCGCCCGCTGCAGGCCGATCCGAAGGAGGTGCGCCGCCGCCGCGCCGAGGCCGGCAAGGCGGAGTAGCGATTGCACGGCCGCCGCTGTTTGCGGCCAACCTTGATCACGCCAGCGGCTTGCCGCTGGCGTTGTCGTTCTGGGCGGCCCGGCATGGTGGCGTTCCCCGGTACCTGTCGGCGTGGGGCTGGTGTTTGGCGGCAGAAAAGCAAACCGCCCGCAACGGGGTTGCAGGCGGTTTGGGTGCCCCGCGCACGAGCACTGCGTGCAGTGTCAGGCGGGGCTGTTTGACGCAGACGGCAGGGTCGAGGTGCCGTAATGTCGAACGCTTAGTGGAACTGTTCTTCTTCGGTGGAGCCGGTCAGCGCGGTCACCGAGGACTTGCCGCCTTGGATCACGGTGGTCACGTCGTCGAAGTAACCGGTGCCGACTTCCTGCTGGTGCGATACGAAGGTGTAGCCGCGGTCGCGGGCCGCGAATTCCGGCTCCTGCACCTTCTCCACGTAGGCGGACATGCCGCGTGCCACGTAGTCCTGCGCCAGATCGAACATGTTGTACCACATGGAGTGGATGCCGGCCAGGGTGATGAACTGGTACTTGTAGCCCATGGCGCCCAGCTCGCGCTGGAACTTGGCGATGGTGGCATCGTCCAGGTTTTTCTTCCAGTTGAACGATGGCGAGCAGTTGTAGGCCAGCAGTTTGCCTGGATGCTTGGCGTGCACGGCTTCGGCGAAGCGGCGGGCAAATTCCAGATCCGGGGTGCCGGTTTCGCACCATACCAGGTCGGCGTACTCGGCGTAGGCCACGGCGCGGCTGATGGCTTGCTCCAGACCTTTCTTGGTCTTGTAGAAGCCTTCGGCGGTGCGCTCGCCGGTCAGGAATGGCTTGTCGTTTTCGTCGTAGTCGCTGGTCAGCAGGTCGGCCGCTTCGGCGTCGGTACGGGCGATCACCAGGGTTGGGACGCCGTAGACGTCGGCAGCCATACGGGCGGCGATCAGCTTCTGTACCGCTTCCTGGGTTGGAACCAGGACCTTGCCGCCCATGTGGCCGCATTTTTTCACGGAAGCCAGCTGGTCTTCGAAGTGCACGCCACCGGCGCCGGCGCGGATCATCGCCTTCATCAGCTCGTAGGCGTTCAGCACGCCACCGAAACCGGCTTCGGCATCGGCCACGATCGGTGCGTAGTAGTCGACATAACCGGCGTCGCCTTGTTCCACACCCTTGGAGTGCTGGATTTCATCGGCACGGGTGAAGGCGTTGTTGATGCGCTCGACCACCTTCGGCACCGAGTCAACCGGATACAGCGACTGGTCCGGGTACATGGCGGAGTATTCGTTGTTGTCGGCGGCGACCTGCCAGCCGGACAGGTAGATCGCCTTGATGCCGGCTTTCACCTGCTGCATCGCCTGACCGCCGGTCAGTGCGCCCAGACAGTTGATGTACGGCTCGTTGTTCACCAGATTCCACAGCTTCTCGGCACCGTTGCGGGCCAGGGTGTGCTCTACCTGCACGGAGCCGCGCAGGCGCTCAACGTCAGCAGCGGTGTAGCCACGTTTGATGCCTTTCCAGCGCGGGTTGGTGTCCCAGTCGTGCTGGATGGCGGCGATGCGTTGTTCGCGAGTAGTCATGGTAAACCCTTCACTTGATAGTTTCGTTTTGCCGGATAAACCGGCGCTCCCAGTTTCTCTTGCTGCAGGCCGGTGATGCCGGTCTTTGGTGCGTTGCTAACCCGCCTGTTCTGGTGGCGGGCCTGACTGCCGGAAACCGCCCCGGATCCAGTGCTGGCGGGCCGTGCAGTAGCGCTGTTGTGGAATCATTTAAGCATAAAAAAATTGCGTTGTGTGCACTGCAGCACAAAAAAATCCTTTGTTTTCAAAAGCTAACAAAGGTGCACAAAAATGAATCACCGGCGTGCGCCGATCCTGATCGTTAACGAAAATAAAAGTAACTAAATGACCATTTACTTATTGTGGAGAAGATCTTGAAAACGGCGGGCTTGGCCTTATTTACCTGAGGTCTTTGTGAATTCAGCCAAACGGAAGCGATCATGCAGGAAAATCAAAATCCCCAAGCGGAAGAAGTGCTTGAACAAGTTACCAACCCGGCCGAAGGCGCCGTCGTCAGTGACGCGGAGCGTGTCGCCCAGCTGGAAGTTGAACTAGCAGAAATGAAAGAGCAGTTTTTGCGCGCCAAGGCCGAAACTGAAAACCAGCGCCGCCGTGGCGTGGAAGAAGTGGCCAAGGCACAAAAGTTTGCCATCGAAAAATTCGCCTCCGAACTCATCGCGGTCAAGGACAGCCTGGAAATGGCGCTTCAGGACCAGTCCGGCCAGTTCGAAAACCTCAAATTCGGTGTCGACCTGACGCTGAAGCAGCTGCTGGCCGCCTTCGAGAAGGGCCAGATCAGCGAAATCAACCCGCTGGGCGAGAAGCTGGACCCGCATCGCCACCAGGCAATCAGCACCGAAGAGTCCGACGCCGAGCCGAATTCGGTGGTGCGCGTAATGCAAAAAGGGTATCTGATCGCCGATCGCGTGCTGCGTCCGGCAATGGTGGTGGTCGCCAAGGCCAAGAGCTGAGATTGCGCGACTAACCCTCTTGAAAACGCGGAAATAGCCAATATCTGGCAAGACAACCCCCCGGCGCACCACCGGCTGCGACGGGCAAACAAACAGATTAAATCGAGATCAAATCGAAAGGATTCAGCACTATGGGCAAAATTATCGGTATTGACCTGGGCACCACCAACTCCTGCGTGGCTGTCGTTGAAAACGGCAACCCGTTGGTGATCGAGAACGCCGAAGGCGCGCGTACCACCCCGTCCATCATCGCCTACATGGAAGACGGCGAGATCCTGGTCGGCGCCCCGGCCAAGCGTCAGGCGGTAACCAACCCGCGCAACACCCTGTACGCGGTGAAGCGCCTAATCGGCCGCCGCTTTGAAGACAAGGAAGTGCAGAAAGACATCGACCTGATGCCTTTCCAGATCAAGAAGGCCGGTAACGGCGATGCGTGGGTACAGGTGCGCGACAAGGAAATGGCGCCGCCGCAAATCTCCGCCGAAGTGCTGCGCAAGATGAAAAAGGCTGCCGAAGACTACCTGGGTGAAGAAGTGACCGAAGCGGTCATCACCGTGCCGGCCTACTTCAACGACAGCCAGCGTCAGGCCACCAAGGACGCCGGCCGTATCGCCGGTCTGGACGTGAAGCGCATCATCAACGAACCGACCGCCGCAGCGCTGGCCTTTGGCCTGGCCAAGCAGGAAGGCGACCGCAAGATTGCCGTCTATGACCTCGGCGGCGGTACCTTCGACGTGTCGATCATCGAAATCGCCGACGTTGACGGCGAGCACCAGTTCGAAGTGCTGTCCACCAACGGCGACACCTTCCTCGGCGGCGAAGACTTCGACCAGCGCGTGATCGACTACATCGTGACCGAGTTCAAGAAGGACCAGGGCGTTGATCTGAAGAACGACGTGATGGCACTGCAGCGCCTGAAGGAAGCCGCGGAAAAGGCCAAGATCGAGCTGTCGTCCGCGACGCAGACCGAAGTGAACCTGCCGTACATCACCATGGACGCCACCGGCCCGAAACACCTGGCGATGAAGATCACCCGCGCCAAGTTCGAAAGCCTGGTCGACGACCTGGTACAGCGCTCCATCGAGCCGTGCAAGGTGGCGCTGAAAGACGCCGGCGTATCGCTGGCCGACATCACCGACGTGATCCTGGTCGGCGGTCAGACCCGCATGCCGAAAGTACAGGAAGCGGTGAAGGCCTTCTTCGGCAAGGAACCGCGCCGTGACGTGAACCCAGACGAAGCCGTGGCCGTGGGCGCCGCGATCCAGGGTTCGGTACTGTCCGGCGATCGCAAGGACGTGCTGCTGCTGGACGTGACCCCGCTGTCGCTGGGTATCGAGACCATGGGCGGCATCATGACCAAGCTGATCCAGAAGAACACCACCATCCCGACCAAGGCGTCGCAGGTGTTCTCCACCGCCGAAGACAACCAGACCGCGGTGACCATCCACGTGCTGCAGGGCGAGCGCGAGAAGGCTTCCGCCAACAAGTCGCTGGGCCAGTTCAACCTGGGTGACATTCCTGCCGCCGCTCGTGGCGTGCCGCAGATCGAGGTCGAGTTCAACATCGACGCCAACGGCATCCTGCACGTGTCCGCCAAGGACAAGGCCACCAGCAAGCAGGCCAACATTACCATCCAGGCCTCCAGCGGCCTGTCGGAAGACGAAATCCAGCAAATGGTGCGTGATGCCGAGCTGAATGCGGAAGAAGACAAGAAGCTGCACGAGCTGGTTCAGGCTCGCAACCAGGGTGAAGGCCTGATCCACAGCGTGAAGAAATCGCTGGCCGAACACGGCGACAAGATCTCCGCCGAAGAGAAGACCACCATCGAAGCCGCGCTGAAGGATGCGGAAGAAGTGGTCAAGGGCGACGACAAGGAAGCCATTGACGCCAAGATCGAAGAGCTGATGAAGGCATCGCACAAACTGGCCGAGCAGATGTACGCGGCGCAGGGTGCGGAAGGTGCCGCCAACACCGAAGCGGACGCCGGCAAGCAGGACGACGGCAACGTCGTTGACGCCGAGTTCGAAGAAGTGAAGAAAGACAAGTAATCGGCTGACGGTCGACAAGGCACAGGGCTCGCGCGCGGGCGCTGTGCTTTTTCATTGGTAAAACTTGCGGCCAACCTTCGCGGTTGGGCGCACTGGTGAGACAGCATGGCTAAAAAGGACTTTTACGAGGTACTGGGCGTCAATCGCGATGCGTCGGACGACGACATCAAGAAGGCCTATCGCAAGCTGGCGATGAAGTACCACCCGGACCGTAATCCGGACAGCAAGGACGCCGAAGAAAAGTTCAAGGAGGTCAAGGCCGCGTATGAAATCCTGTCCGATGGCCAGAAGCGTGCCGCCTACGACCAGTACGGCCACGCCGGGGTAGACCCGCAGGCCGGCATGGGCGGCGGCGGTGCCGGCTTTGGCGGTTTCGATTTCGGCGACATCTTCAGCGACATCTTCGGTGGTCAGCGCGGCGGTGGCGGTGGTGGTCGTTCCAATGTCTATCGCGGCTCCGACCTGCGCTACAACATGGAGATCACGCTGGAAGAAGCGGCACGCGGCTGCGAGAAGCAGATCCGCATCCCGTCGCACGAAAACTGCGACGTGTGCCACGGCTCCGGCGCCAAGCCGGGCACCCAGCCGAAGACCTGCACCACCTGCGGCGGTCATGGCCAGGTGCGCATGAGCCAGGGCTTCTTCTCCATCCAGCAGACCTGCCCGACCTGCCACGGCAGCGGCAAGCAGATCACCGATCCGTGCCACAAGTGCCACGGTGCCGGGCAGGTGAAGACGCACAAGACGCTGAACGTGAAGATCCCGGCTGGTGTCGACGAGGGCGACCGCATCCGCCTATCCGGCGAGGGCGAACCGGGGCAGAATGGCGGCCCGGCCGGCGACCTGTTCGTGGTCACCCACATCAAGAAGCACAGCGTGTTCGAGCGCGATGGCATGGATCTGCATTGCGAAATGCCGATCAGCTTCGCCACCGCGGCGCTGGGCGGCGAGGTGGAGATCCCGACCCTGGACGGCATGGTCAAGGTCAAGATCGCGTCGGAAACGCAGAGCGGCAAGGTATACCGCGTGCGCGGCAAGGGCGTGAAATCGGTGCGCGGCCACGATGTCGGCGACCTGATGTGCCACGTCATCGTGGAAACCCCGGTCAGCCTCACCGAGCGGCAGAAGGAACTGCTGCGCGAATTCGAGGCCATCAGCCAGGGCGATGTTGCCACGCACAATCCACGCGCCAACTCGTTCATGGACAAGCTGAAAGACTTTTTTGGCTGATTAGTGTTGTTTTCAGTTGTTTTAATGACGCGCCGTCAAGCAAGTTTGACGGCGCGTTTTGTTTTTTGGTGCAACGATGTGCCGTTATTCTGCGGATTGTCGGACAAATAATGGCTAATGTATCCAGGCTACTATTCACGCGGAACTTGTTTCAGTAATGTTCTGCTCTCGCGAAACAGGCGCATGACCTGTGCGATAGCACGTTACAGCTTACTAGGCTGTGGCGGCCACAACACCGTCGGAGCGGGGACAGACCCCCCTTGAAACTGAGGAGTAAACATGCAGGCAGCAGTTGATTTTCTGAATGGCTGGATCTGGAGCAAGGGATTGATCTTCCTTTGCCTGGGCGTTGGCTTGTTCTTTTCCATTCGCACCCGTTTTGCCCAGGTACGCCATTTCGGCGAAATGATCCGGTTGATGTTTGACGGCAAGTCCAGCGACAGCGGCGTGTCGTCGTTCCAGGCGCTGGCGATGACGCTGGCCGGTCGTGTCGGTACCGGTAATATCGCCGGTGTTGCTACCGCGATCACCTTCGGTGGCCCCGGCGCCGTGTTCTGGATGTGGATGACGGCCTTCCTGGGCGCCAGCTCGGCCTACGTCGAATCCACCCTCGGCCAGATCTACAAGGAAAAGATCAACGGCGAATACCGTGGCGGCCCGGCCTTCTACATCGAGAAGGGCCTCGGCATGAAGCGCTATGCGCTGGTGTTTGCCATCGCCACCATCTTTGCCTGCGGCGTGCTGCTGCCAGGCACCCAGGCCAACTCGATTGCTGCCGGCCTGCAGAATGCAATGGGCATTGATCCGAATGTGACGGCCGGCATTCTGGCGGTGATCCTGGGCTTCATCATCTTCGGTGGCGTGAAGCGTATCGCTTCCTTTGCCGAGATCGTGGTGCCGTTCATGGCACTGGGCTACATCATCGTGGCCTGCGTGATCGTGGCGCTGAACATTCATGAGCTGCCGCACGTACTCAGCCTGATCTTCAAGAGCGCCTTCGGCATGGAAGCCGGTTTCGGCGCCATCCTCGGCCTTGCCGTGCAGTGGGGCGTGAAGCGTGGCGTGTACTCCAACGAAGCCGGCCAGGGTACCGGCCCGCACGCATCGTCCGCCGCGGCCGTGTCGCACCCGGCCAAGCAGGGCCTGGTACAGGCGTTCTCGGTCTACATCGACACCCTGTTCGTGTGCTCCGCGACCGCCTTCATGCTGCTGATTACCGGCCAGTACAACGTGCAAGGCCCGGATGGCAACGCGCTGTACACCGGTATCGCCGGTGTGGTGGCCGGTCCTGGCTACACCCAGACCGCGATGGAAAACATCATGCCGGGCTTCGGTTCCATCTTCGTGGCCGTGGCACTGTTCTTCTTTGCCTTCACCACCATCGTGGCCTACTACTACATCGCCGAAACCAACATCGCCTACCTCAACCGCAAGGTCAACCGTCCGTGGCTGACGCTGGTGCTGAAGATGGCGCTGATGGCGTCCACCGTGTACGGCACCGTGAAGACCGCCGACCTGGCCTGGGGCCTGGGTGATATCGGTGTCGGCCTGATGGCATGGCTCAACATCACCGCCATCCTGATGCTGCAGAAGCCGGCCTTTATTGCGCTGCGCGACTACGAGGCACAAAAGGCGCAAGGTCTGGACCCGGTGTTCCACCCTGAAAAACTGGGTATCAAGGGCGCCGACTACTGGACCGGCCATCAGTCGGAAGACAATCTGGAAGAAGAGCGCAAGCACGGCGGTCAACCGGTCTACGACCGAGTTTGATAGACTTGCAGTAATCCGCATCATCATTGACGCCGGGGCAACCCGGCGTTTTTTCATTGGACCACCGACATGGATTTACTGCACAGCACCTGGTTCTGGATCGTGATCATCGGCGCGCCGCTGGGCACCGTGCTCGGCACTCTGGCGCGTCTGTCGCAAAAACAGCCACCGATCGAGCTGCCGCCCGGCGTGGCGCCGGGCACCTACGCCCGCCGTGAACAGGCCGAGCAGGATGACGACGCCGCTTCGCGCTGACGCCGCGCGGCGTTGCGGCCAACCTTGCGCTGCCGCAAATGGCGCTGAACTTCTGCTGTGCCCGCTGTCCCAGTCTTGCTATCTTTAGCGCCTTCCTTCTGAACCGTTTGCCGCGAAAGACCCTCATGTTTGCCAACCGCTACTTCCCCGCGACCCGACTGCGCCGCATGCGCCGTGACGATTTCTCCCGCCGCCTGATGCGCGAGAACGTGCTGACCACCAACGACCTGATCTATCCGGTATTCGTGCTGGAAGGGCAGGGGCGCGAGCAGGCGGTGACGTCGATGCCGGGCGTGGTGCGCCAGAGCCTGGACAAGCTGCTGTTTACCGCCGAAGACGCGCTGCAGCTGGGCATTCCGATGCTGTCGATCTTCCCGGTGGTGGAAACCGGCAAGGACAACTCCGGCAAGGAGGCCTACAACCCGGACGGGCTGGTACCGACCGTGGTGCGCGAGCTGAAGGCGCATTTCCCGGAGCTTGGCATCATGACCGACCTCGCGCTCGACCCGTACACCATCCACGGCCAGGACGGCCTGCTCGACGACAGCGGCTACGTGCTGAACGACGAAACCACCGAAGTGCTGGTGCAGCAGGCGCTGTGCCACGCCGAAGCCGGCGCCGACGTGCTCGGCCCGTCCGACATGATGGACGGCCGCATCGGCGCCATCCGCAGCGCGCTGGAAGAGGACGGCTACATCCACACCAGGATCCTGGCCTACAGCGCCAAGTACGCGTCCGCCTTCTACGGCCCGTTCCGCGACGCGGTCGGCTCTGCGGCCAACCTTGGCAAGGCCGACAAGTACACCTACCAGATGGATCCGGCCAACCTCGACGAGGCGATCCAGGAAGTGGCGATGGATCTGGAAGAGGGCGCCGACATGGTGATGATCAAGCCGGGCATGCCCTATCTGGACGTGATCCGCCGCATCAAGGACACCTTCAAGGTGCCAACCTACGCCTACCAGGTGTCCGGCGAATACGCGATGCTGAAAGCCGCCGCGCAGAACGGCTGGCTGGACGAAGAGAAGTGCATGATGGAAAGCCTGCTCGCCTTCAAGCGCGCCGGTGCCGACGGCATCCTCACCTACTTCGCGCTGGACGCGGCGCGGCTGCTGCGTCGCTGATACACGCAGCACGCTCAGCAACAATGCGGCCAACGTTGGCCGCATTTTTCATGGGCGCAGCGTCAGGGTGCCAGCGTGCCGCTTTCCAGTTGCCGCCAGATTTGTGGCCACTGCGCCGCCCAGCAGCAGTGATGATCGAAGCCCGGAAACGAGACGATAAGCTGCTGTTGCGCCGGCGCCCGCCGGGCGAAGGACTGCGCGATGAGCGCGGGAATGACGCGATCCTGCTGGCCAAGCAGATGCCATTGCGGTATCTGCGTCAGCCGTTCGGCCGAGTCCGCCGGGTTGAGCGAATGGCGCAGCGGGCTGATGCGGTGATGCTCGGTCCAGGCCTGGCTGTCCAGATTGCCGGCGACGCTGATCAGGCGGTCGACGTCCTGCCGTCTGGCTCCGACCAGCGCCGCCACCGCCGCACCGCCGGAGTAACCGATCAGGCTTATCTGCCTGGCGCCATAACGGGTTTTCAGCTGGCTGATCGCCTCGTCGGTGGCCTGGATCACGTCGGCGGAAAAGCGGGCGTCCGTCCAGTAACGCTGTGCGCAGCGCCGGTCTTGCGCCGCCAGATACTGGCAGGGGCGGGCCAGATACACCGCATTGCCATCGGGCTGGGCAAGGGCGAGGCGCAGCGTCAGCGGGTCAATAGGGGTCGGATCGCCGGACGGTTGCTCGCGGTTGAGCCAGGCAAAGCCGTCACCTTCGATGTAGACGCTCAGCGGCTTGCCGGCCCGGATGTGTGCCGGGCCATAGCTGCGCAGCATGAAGGTGCTGCTCATCAGGGTGCTCGCCTGCCAGTTGCCGGGCAGGGTCAGCGCCTGTGCCGTGGTGGCGCGCTCGGCCGGCGTCGGCAGCGTGCTGCACGCGGCCAGCCATAGCAGCGGCAGCAAGCGGTAGCGGAGGGCAGGGGGTCTGCTGTTGTCGGTTGTCGTCATCATGAAAAAGGCCACAACCCGGTGACGGGTTGTGGCCGGGTGAGCATGGGTTACTTAGAACGCCCAGCGTGCCTTGAGCGATGCCGTCTGGTTCAGGAAGGCTTCCCGGTGTTCGGCATCATAACGCAAGGTGATCTCGGTACCGTTGGCTGTGGTGTGCGTCAGGCCGACGCCGGCTCGCGCCGACCATGGCTCCGCCTCCAGGCCGTAGGTGGTAAAGGCGGCACCGGGGGCACCGGCAAAGGTGGCGGTGATGCTGGAGCGTTTGGCCATGGTGTCGTAGCCGACACCCAGGTTGGCCGACAGGCTGGTGTTGTCACTCAGCTGGTGGCTGATCTTGCCGTCCAGACCCAGCACCAGCTCTTCGCTGTCACGGCTGCCCACGTTCAGGTTCAGCAGGCCGGCACCACTTTCCTGGTAGGCCTTGTCCTTGATCCAGGTGTAGTCGGCGCGGATGGACGGCGTGATGCTGGTGGCGGCGCTCAGCTGGTAGGTGCGGCCAAGGCCGGCACCGGCGTGGGCGGTGTAGCTGGTGTACTCGGAGGTCGCGGTGCTGCTGGTAAAGGCGATGCTGCGACGGCCCTTGTTGCTGTTCTGGCCCACGTCCACCTGGAAGTTGACTTCGCTGTTGTTGCCCAGGCTGTAGCTGCCGTAGCCGACCAGCTGGAACACGTCCACATCGGCACTCTGTTTGGCCACGTTCGAATTGCTGTCCACGTCGGCTTTGGCGTAGGCCATGGCCGTGCCAAGGCGCAGCTTGTCGTTCACGGCGCTGTCAACACCAAATGCCACGCCGGTGGTGGTCGATTTGAAGCCGGACACGCCTTGCTGGTCATCCTGATCTGCCCACGAACCGAACGGCTTCACCCACACGTATTTGTCGCCGAAGAAGCCGTCACCGGCAGACAGGCCGCGGTTGGATTCGATGCGGGCCTGGATCACCTTGTTGATGCCGGACAGCGCGTTGCCTGCTGCCGCCATGGAACCGCCGGTCAGCAGTGGCAGTGTCTGGCTGGCGGCATTGGACAGTTCAGCCTCACTTGCTAGTTCGCTGAACAAATTGAGGAGGTCTGAGTTGGCATCAATGATGGTGGCAGCATTTCCTGCTGGTGTATTCCGCAGGCTGGTTGTTGCCGCAGATACGCTTAGACCCAGCTGGGAAAGGCCGACGTTGATATTGTCGAGTGCCAGATTAAATATGCCTTGGTTATCGACTTGCCAGAAGCGCAGGATGACGTCCTGGCCGACATATGACGAAAGAACAGAGGTGAGGTCGATGGTCTTGGTTGACCAGGCTTGAGTAGTAGGTTGTCCCGTCTCTGTTTTATAGGCAGTCACGATGATGTCATTGGGGTCAATGCTTGTGACCGAGGCACCAGGCTTTAGGATATCAAAGCGTGCTTGTTGGTTAGGTGCCCCCGCATAGTTAAGCGTGTCTGGGTTATAAAATCCAGCGGAGTTGTTTTTGATGGCGACATCAAAGAAGAGCTTGATTGTGCCAGTCTGGGTGGTAAAGGCTTGGGAGAGAATGCTGTAACCAGGACCACTTTGGGAGGTGTAGGCATAGTGATCATTCGTCAGCGAAGCTCCAAGCTGTCCATAAGAAGTGGATACGCCAATCGGATTGGCACCTCCTGCAGTTGTCAGCGTCCAACCTGTTGTGCCGTTCTCGAAGGTGCCGTTCACAATGCCTGCATGGGCATGTATGGCGGATAATCCGGTAAACAGGCCAGGGATGATGAGGGAAATTGTTTTGCGGATAAAAAGGTTTTTCATGATGGCTCTCGAAGTTGATGAGGAAATTCTCCGCATTACCGGACTTTCTAAATGGCGACTTGGCGGCAACCTGTTAAGTGTATCTTTGCAAATACAAATTTTGTATATAGTTGTATCAAATAAAAGTGAATTTACTTTAAAGTGTGGCGCTGACACATGTCCTAGATGGTCAAGGGTAATTTTGTAAATGAGGCTATCGGAGCCCTTGATCAACGGTGGGCGATGGCGACAGTTTGTTTTGCTTGAGTTTGCAAGGCTCGCCGCTGGCAGCCAGCACGTCCTGCAGCGGCAGCCGCTTGCTCTTGAAGTCCATGGCGCGGCAGCCGTAGGGGAAGCGGGCGTCGTGGGTTATGTAGTAGTGGACGCAAGCGCGGCAATGCGGCACGGGAGGGTTGGGGTGGTTCACGGTCGGTTTGGCGCTGGAATGGGAAGCGAATTGTCGCACAGCCGGGCTGTCGTCGGCTGGGCGGGGGGTAACACTCACCCGGTGAAAATCGTGTGCAACTGTCCCTGATAAAGTCGTCGTCGCGGGTCTAGAATGGTGACAGAACGATGCTTGCCGGCCAGGTCAACGGTGCCGGCTTCCACGCTGAACAACAGGGACCCTCCCGCATGAACCACACCTATCTCGCTCATCTGCAAGCCACGCTGGCGCAAATCCGTGCCGACGGTTTCGAGAAACCGGAACGCGTGATCGCCACGCCGCAACGTGCCGGCATCACCCTGTCCGGTGGCCGCGAAGTGCTGAACTTCTGCGCCAACAACTACCTGGGTCTGGCCGACGATGCGCGCCTGATCGCGGCGGCGAAACAGGGGCTGGACGATTACGGCTACGGCTGCGCCTCGGTGCGTTTCATCTGCGGTACGCAGCAGGTGCACAAGGACCTGGAGGCGGCGATCTCCGGCTTCCTCGGCACCGACGACACCATTCTTTATTCCAGCTGTTTCGACGCCAACGGCGGCGTGTTCGAGACCCTGCTCACCGAAGACGACGCGGTGATCTCCGATGAGCTGAACCACGCCTCCATCATCGACGGCGTGCGCCTGTGCAAGGCCAAGCGTTTCCGCTACAAAAACAACGATATGGCCGATCTGGAAACCCAGCTCAAGGCCGCCGAAGAGGCCGGTGCCCGCTTCAAGCTGATCGTTACCGACGGTGTGTTCTCGATGGACGGCATCATTGCCGACCTGAAAACGCTGTGCGATGTCGCCGAACGCTACGGCGCCATCGTGATGGTGGACGATTCGCACGCCGTCGGCTTCATGGGCGAGACCGGTGCCGGCACCCCGGAGCTGTGTGGCGTCAGCGACCGCGTCGACATCTACACCGGCACGCTGGGCAAGGCGCTCGGCGGCGCGTCCGGCGGTTATGTCTCCGGCCGCAAGCCGATCATCGACCTGCTGCGCCAGCGTTCGCGGCCGTACCTGTTCTCCAACACCCTGGCGCCGGCCATCGCCGCCGCCAGCCTGAAGGTGCTGCAGATTCTGGCCACGGAAGAGGGCGCTGAGCTGCGCGCCAACCTGAAGCGCAACGCCGACTACTTCCGTCAGGCGATGAGCGAGGCCGGTTTCAGCCTGGTGCCGGGCCAGCATCCGATCATTCCGGTGATGCTGGGCGACGCCAAGCTGGCCGGCGAGATGGCAGCGGCACTGCTGGCGGAAGGCGTGTTCGTCACCGGTTTCTCCTACCCGGTGGTGCCGAAAGGCAAGGCGCGCATCCGTACCCAGATGTCGGCCGGCCACAGCCTGGCGCAGGTGCAGCACACCGTGGCCGCCTTCATCAAGGTTGGCCGCGAGCTGGGCGTGATCTGATTTTTGCCGTCGCCACGGCGGCATCGTGCCGCCGAGCGTTTGCGTACCGTTTCAATGTGCCGCCGCCCGGGCGGCACACGACAGGATAAAACATGAAAGCTCTTGCCAAACTGCAGGCCGCCCCCGGCCTGTCGATGACCGATGTGCCGCATCCGGAAGTCGGCCACAACGACCTGCTGATCAAGATCACCAAGACCGCGATCTGCGGCACCGACATCCACATCTGGAACTGGGACGATTGGGCGCAGAAGACCATTCCGGTGCCGATGCACGTCGGCCACGAGTATGTCGGCGTCGTCGCCGGCATGGGTTCGGAAGTACAGGGCTTCAAGATCGGTGACCGCGTCTCCGGCGAAGGCCACATCACCTGCGGCCACTGCCGCAACTGCCGTGCCGGCCGTCGCCACCTGTGCCGCAACACCACCGGTGTCGGCGTCAACCGCGAAGGCGCGTTCGCCGAATACCTGGTGATCCCGGCCTTCAACGCCTTCCCGATCCCGGACGACATCTCCGACGATCTGGCCTCGATCTTCGATCCGTTCGGCAACGCGGTGCACACCGCGCTGTCGTTCAACCTGGTCGGCGAGGACGTGCTGATTACCGGCGCCGGCCCGATCGGTATCATGGCGGTGGCGATTGCCAAGCACGTCGGCGCGCGCCACGTGGTGATCACCGACGTCAACGACTTCCGCCTCGATCTGGCGCGCAAGATGGGCGCCACCCGCGCGGTGAACGTGGCTCAGGAAGACCTGAAAACGGTGATGCAGGAACTGCACATGAGCGAAGGCTTCGATGTCGGCCTGGAAATGTCCGGCAACCCGCACGCCTTCCGCCAGATGCTGGAAACGATGAACCACGGTGGCAAGGTCGCGCTCTTGGGCATCCCGCCGGCCAACACGTCCATCGACTGGAACCAGGTGATCTTCAAGGGTCTGGAGATCAAGGGCATCTACGGTCGCGAGATGTTCGAGACCTGGTACAAGATGGTGGCGCTGATCCAGTCCGGGCTGGATATTTCGCCCATCATTACCCACCACTTCAAGGTCGACGATTTCGAAGCCGGCTTCGCCGCCATGCTGTCCGGGCAGAGCGGCAAGGTGATTCTGGACTGGCAGTAAGCGCAATATGATGTTTGCGGCCAACCTTTGCCACAAGGTTGGCCGCAATGGATGGCAGAGCAAGGCACGATGCGGTTAGAATCGTGCCTTGTTTTTCATCTTTGAAACGCCGCGACATGCTCACTTTTCAGGAAATCATCCTCACCCTGCAGCACTACTGGAACCGTCAGGGCTGCGCCTTGCTCCAGCCGTACGATACCGAAGTGGGCGCAGGCACCTCGCATACCGCCACCTTCCTGCGCGCCCTCGGCCCGGAACCGTGGCACGCCGCCTACGTGCAGCCCAGCCGCCGTCCGAAAGACGGCCGCTACGGCGAGAACCCCAACCGCCTGTTCCAGCACCACCAGTTCCAGGTGGTACTGAAGCCGTCGCCACCGAATATCCAGGACCTGTACCTGGGCTCGCTGCGCGAGCTGGGCATCGATCCGACCGTGCACGACATCCGCTTTGTCGAGGACGACTGGGAAAACCCGACCCTCGGCGCCTGGGGGCTGGGCTGGGAAGTGTGGCTCAACGGCATGGAAGTGACGCAGTTCACCTACTTCCAGCAGGTCGGCGGCCTTGATTGCAAGCCGGTGCTGGGCGAGATCACCTACGGCCTGGAACGGCTGGCGATGTACCTGCAGGACATCGAGAACGTGTACGAGCTGGTGTGGACCTACCTGCCGGACGGCACGCCGGTGAGCTACGGCGACGTGTTCTTCCAGAACGAAGTCGAGCAGTCGCGCTTTGCTTTCGAGCACAGCAATGTCGAGCTGCTGTTCAAGCAGTTCGGCGACTACGAAGCCGAGGCCAAGCGCCTGCTGGACGCCGGCCTGCCGCTGCCCGGCTACGAGATGATTCTCAAGGCCGGCCACACCTTCAACTTGCTGGACGCGCGCGGCGCCATCTCGGTGACCGAACGCGCCGCCTACATCGGCCGCATCCGCAACCTGGCCCGTGGCGTGGCGCAAGCCTATTACGCCGCGCGCGAGGCGCTGGGCTTCCCGATGTGCAAGAAAGACTGATGCCATGAAGACGTGGGCAGCGCTGTTCTTTGTGCTGTTGGCCACGCTGGCCGCGCTCAGCTGGTATGTGCGCAGTCAGCAGGCGGAGCCGCAACCGGAAGGGCAGTTCCAGGTGTACCAGAGCGGTACCGGCCTGGAGCTGTCGCTGGAGCTGGCCACCATCGCCAACGTCAAGGACGGCCTTGTCCGTTTCGTCAACCAGGAGCGGTTCAGCGAGCGTAAGGCCCAGAAAGAGCTGGGCATCCGCTATCACATCCGCCGCCTCGAAGGCCGTGCCGACTGCAACGCGCGCCAGTATGCGTTCATCAGCGCCTCGTACTGGACCGCCAGCGGCCAGCACGTGTACACGCAGATGTTCCCGTTGCAGCGTTTCAACTGGACCTTCGTGCCGGTGGTCGCCGATTCGACGGCCGATACCATGCTGCGCCTGGTGTGCCGACTCGCCCCCAATGCTCCTAGCTTGAAGATTGAATGACCATGACTGCTACCCTGTTGATCGAGCTGCTCACCGAAGAGCTGCCGCCGAAAGCACTGGAAAAGCTGGCCGCCAGCTTTGCCGATACCATTACCGACGAACTGAAAAAACTGCAGTTCGTGGCCAGCAACGTGCAGTCGCACGTGTTCGCCAGCCCGCGCCGTCTGGCGGTGCAGATCCCCGATGTCGCCGCCATCCAGCCCGAGCAGCACAGCGTGCGCCGCGGCCCGGCGGTGGCCAGCGGCATGAAGGACGGCCAGCCGACCCCGGCGCTGGCCGGCTTCGCCCGCTCCTGCGGCGTGGAAGTGAGCCAGCTTTCCACCGTGCACGACGGCAAGCAGGACGTGTACGCCTATGAATCGACCAAGGCCGGCGAAAGCCTGTCGGCGGTACTGTCCGGCATCGTCGCCAGCGCGCTGAAAAAGCTGCCGGCGCCGAAGCTGATGCGCTGGGGCGACCTCGACGTGCAGTTCGTACGCCCGGTACACGGCCTGGTGATGCTGCACGGCGAGCAAATCGTCGCCGGCGAGGTGCTGGGGCTGCAAAGCGGCAACGTCACCCGCGGCCACCGCTTCCTGTCCGCCGGTGAGGTAACCATCCCGAGCGCCGATGCCTACCCGCGCACGCTGGCGGAAGAGGGCAAGGTGATTGCCAGCTTCCTCGCCCGCCGCGAGCTGGTGCGCCAGCGCCTGTCGCACGCCGCCGCCAAGCTGAACGCCACCATCGCCGCACCGGACGCGCTGTTCGATGAAGTGACCGGTCTGGTGGAGTGGCCGGTGGTGCTGGAAGCCGGCTTCGAGGCCGAGTTCCTGAACGTGCCACAGGAATGCCTGATCCTGACCATGCAGCAGAACCAGAAGTACTTCCCGCTGCTGGATGCGCAGGGCAAGCTGATGAACCGCTTCCTGCTGGTGTCCAACCTGGAAGCTGCCGACCCGCGCTACATCATCGGCGGTAACGAGCGCGTGCTGCGCGCGCGCCTGTCCGACGCCAAGTTCTTCTACGAGCAGGACCAGAAGCACCGCCTCGACAGCCGCCTGCCGCGTCTTGAACACGTGGTGTACCACAACAAGATCGGCAACCAGCTGGAACGCGTCAGCCGTCTGTCCAGCATCGCCGCTGCCATCGCCGGTAAGCTCGGCGCCGACAGCTCGCTGGCCGGCCGCGCCGCTTACCTCGCCAAGGCCGACCTGGTGTCGGACATGGTCGGTGAATTCCCCGAGCTGCAGGGCATCATGGGCCGCTACTATGCGCGTCTGGACGGTGAAGACGAGGTGGTCGCCGACGCCATCGAAGGCCACTACCACCCGCGCTTTGCCGGTGACAGCCTGCCGCAAGGCCCGATTGCCACCGCGGTGGCACTGGCCGACAAGCTGGAAACCATCGTCGGCATCTGGGGCATCGGCCTGATCCCGACCGGCGACAAGGACCCGTTCGCACTGCGCCGCGCCGCGTTGGGCGTGCTGCGCATGGTGCTGGAACATCCGCTGGACCTGAAGGCGCTGATCAGTGACGCCGCCGCTGCCTTCCCGGCCGGCCTGTTGTCCGCCACCGTGGTGGACGAGGTGTACGCGTTCTGCCTGGAACGGCTGAAGAACTACCTCGCCAACGACTACAAGGGTGACGAGATCGACGCCGTGCTGGCGCTGGCGCCGACGCAGCTGAACGAAGTCGGTGCCATCCTGGCCGCCGTCGCGCAGTTCAAGGCGCTGCCGGAGGCGGCCACGTTGGCCGCAGCCAACAAGCGCGTGAAGAACATCCTGAAGAAGACCGAGGGCGACATCGCCGCGGTGAACCCGGCGCTGTTTGCAGAGGACGCCGAACGCGCGCTGTTCGCGGCGGTGGAAGCATTGGCGCCGGCGGTGGACGCCAAGTTCGCCGCCCACGACTTCGCCGGCGCGCTGACCCAGCTCGCCTCGCTGCGTGCGCCGGTGGATGCCTTCTTCGACGGCGTGATGGTAATGGCCGACGACCTGGCGGTGCGCGCGAACCGTATCGCGCTGTTGGCAAGGTTGGCCGCACTGTTCAACCGCGTGGCCGACATCTCGCTGCTGGCGGAGTAAGAACTGGCGCTGCCGGCGCCAGCATCCGCCTGACCGGCTCCCCGCAAACCGGGGCATCGCACGATGCTCCGGTTTGTGTTGCCGGGGCGGCGGGCACGATGGCCGGCAGTGATGCTGCCGGTTTTGTGGGGCTTGCGGTCGCGACCGTGGCCAGAACTAGGAGTGTTGCTTGAAACTCGTCATCCTCGATCGTGACGGCGTGATCAATGAAGATCGCGACGATTTCGTCAAAAACACCATGGAATGGGTGGCGCTGCCGAAGAGCTGCGACGCCATCGCCAACCTGACCCAGGCCGGCTGGCACGTGGTGGTCGCCACCAACCAGTCCGGCATCGGCCGCGGCCTGTTCGACATGCACGCGCTCAATGCGATGCACGAGAAGATGCACCGGCTGGTGGGCCAGGCCGGCGGCCGCATCGACGCGGTGGTGTTCTGTCCGCACACCGCCGACGACCAGTGTCACTGCCGCAAGCCGCAGCCGGGCATGGTCGAAGACATCATGGCGCGCTTCAATGTGCGTGGCGAAGGCCTGCCGATGGTCGGCGACAGCCTGCGCGACCTGCAGGCGATTGCCGCGGTCGGTGGCCGGCCGCTGCTGGTGAAGACCGGCAAGGGTTTGCGCACGCTGGAAAAGGGCGGCCTGCCGGAGGGCACCCAGGTGTTCGACAACCTGTTTACCGCCGCCGACTACCTGATTAACCTGGAAAACTGAACTGCTCATGTTGCTGATTCGTAACCTGATCTACTGGCTGCTGGTGGCCATCGTCACGCCGCTGTTCTTCCTCGGCCTGTTCATCGGTGCGCCGTTGCCGCGCCGTACCCGTCACGTGATCGGCGAGAGCTGGGCGCGGCTGTTGACCTGGCTGCTGTGGCACGTGGTCGGCCTGCGCTACCGCGTGATCGGTGCCGAGAACATCGTCAAGGAGCCGGCGATCATCTGCGCCAAGCACCAGTCCGGCTGGGAAACGCTGGCGCTGCAGGAGATCTTTCCGTCGCAGGTGTTCGTCGCCAAGAAGGAACTGCTGTGGATTCCATTCTTCGGCTGGGGACTGGCGCTGACCAACCCGATCACCATCAACCGTTCCGATCGCGCCAATGCCAACCGCCTGATGCTGGAGCAGGGCACCAACCGCAAGCAGCACGGCTTCTGGATCAGCGTGTTTCCGGAAGGCACCCGCACCCGCCCCGGCGTGGCCGGCAAGTACAAGCTGGGCGCCGCACGGATGGCGAAGCAGCTGGACATGCCGCTGGTGCCGGTGGCGCACAACGCCGGCGAATTCTGGCCGCGCAACGCCTTTCTGAAGCATCCGGGCGAGATCACGCTGGTGATCGGCCCGGCGATTTATCCGCGCGACGATGTCGGCCCGGAAGCGATGACGCGGCAGGCGGAAGCCTGGATCGAGGCGCGTCAGCGCGAGATCGGTGGCATCGGCCCGTTTGCCCACCCCGATGAACGCAAAGCACGCACTGCTTAGCCTGCAGCTGCCGCAAGGCGCGGTGACGGTACGCCTGATCCGGCGCGCGCGGCAGAGTGTCGGCATCCGCATCAAGGACGGCGCGGTGGAGCTGATCGCGCCGCCGGCGGTGCCGCTGGCCTACCTGCACGAGGTGTTGGCCAAGAAAAGCGGCTGGATCGCCAGCCATCTGGCGCGCCACCACGCCGAGCAGGACGAGCGCGCGCTGACGCAGGGCCAGGTGCTGCTGGGCGGCGAGAGCTACCGCCTGCACTGCGTCGCTGCCAACCGCCACCAGGCGCAGCTGGTCGGCGATACCCTGCACCTGGCCGGGCCGATGCTGGAGCAGCCGGCACGGCTGGCCGCCAGCGTGGTCGGCTACCTGCAGCAGGAGGCGCGGCAGCGCTTTGCCGCGCGGCTTGAACAGTGGCAGCCGCGTGCGGCGCGGCCACTGTCCGGCTGGGGGCTGTCCTCGGCGCGCACGCGCTGGGGCAGCTGCACCGGCAAGGGCGTGGTGCGCCTCAACTGGCGGCTGGTGCAGGCGCCGGAGTCGGTGCTCGACTATGTGATCGCGCACGAGCTGGCGCACCTCTTGCACATGAACCATTCGCCGGCGTTCTGGGCCGAGGTCGGCCGCCTCTATCCCGGCTGGCACGGCGCGCGGCAGTGGCTGAAGCAGCACGGCGACAGCCTGTTCCGCTACGGCTGAGCGCAAACACACTGTTCAGGCCGGCGCGGGCTTTGCTTTCGCCGGCGCTGCCCCCATCTGATCTGCCTCGCTGCCTGTTGCGGCCAACCTTTTCCGGAGAACACCATGCGCCTGCTGCATACCATGATCCGCGTCGGCAACCTCGACCGCGCCATTGCCTTCTACACCGAGGTGCTGGGCATGACCCTGCTGCGTAAGCACGACTACCCCGACGGTCGTTTCACCCTCGCCTTTGTCGGCTACGGCGACGAGGACAGCAACAGCGTGATCGAGCTGACCCACAACTGGGATACCGACAGCTACGAGCTGGGCAACGCCTTCGGCCATCTGGCGGTGGAAGTGGCCGACGCCTACGCCGCCTGTGACGCGGTACGCGCCAAGGGTGGCAAGGTGGTGCGCGAGGCGGGGCCGATGAAGCATGGCAGCACCGTGATCGCCTTCGTCGAAGACCCGGACGGCTACAAGATCGAGTTCATCCAGCGCGGCACGCGCTAAGCGCCTGTTCACGATCTGCTGTGACTGATTTCAACGGGGCGATACCGCGTTAAGTACAAGCTAAGAATGCGTATTTACCCCAAGTCAATTCCGAGTCCCCAGCCGTTTTCGCCTTGTCTCGTGTGAGCTCGCGAGATCGTGAATACGTGTTAACTATCCACCGCCACACGGCCAGCCGCAGCTCTGCGACTGGCCGTTTTGCCGTCTGCATGCCGGCGGGCAGCAGCGGCGGCGACTCGGTTACAATGAACGCCATTCGGATAAGGGAAGTGCCGCTTGCATGCTGATCCTCAATCAACGTCAGAAAGACCTGCTGGCCTGGGTTAACCGCGAGGGTTATGTCGCGGTCGAGAAAATGGCCGCCCATTTCGCCGTCACCCACCAGACCATCCGCCGCGACATCACGCTGCTGGCCGAGCACAAGCTGCTGCAGCGCTATCACGGCGGCGCCAGCGTGCTGTCCAGCGTCGAGAACGTCGCCTACGACGCGCGCCAGGTGCTGATGATCGACGAAAAGCGGCGCATCGCGCGCGCGCTGGCGGCGGAAATCCCCGACAACGCCTCGCTGTTCATCAACCTTGGCACCACCACCGAGGAGGTGGCCAAGGCGCTCTCCCAGCATCGCGGCCTGCGCGTGATCACCAACAACTTCCACATCGCCAACCTGATGTGCGACTACCCTGACTGCGAGGTGCTGGTCGCCGGCGGCGCGCTGCGCAAGCGCGACCGCGGCCTGACCGGCGAGGCGACGGTGCAGTTCATCCGCCAGTTCAAGGTCGACTACGGCATCATCGGCGTGTCCTGTATCGAGCACGGTGGCGTGCTGCGCGACTACGACTACCGCGAGGTGCTGACCACGCAGGCGATCATGCAGCAGTCGCGCCAGGTGTGGCTGGCGGCCGACCATTCCAAGTTCGATCGTCCGGCGCTGGTGGAGCTGGGGCATCTGGCACAGGTGGATGCGCTGTTTACCGACCAGCCGGTGAGTGCGGAAATGGCCGACGTGCTGGCCGCCGGTGATACCCGGCTGGTGGTGGCGGCCTGATGCTGATCGGCGAGCTGGCGGCGCTGACCGGCGCCACGCGCAAGGCGATCCGCCTCTACGAGGCGCAGGGCTTGCTGCCGGTGCCGCAGCGCCGCGGCAACTACCGTGTCTATCAGCCGATGGACGTGCATCTGGTCAGCATGATCCGCCGCGCGCAGACGGTGGGCTTCAGCCTGGCGGAGCTGAAAGAGCTGGCGGTACTGAAGGCCGCCTCCGGCAGCTTTCCGCTGGCGGTGGCACAGCAGCTGATCCGGCAGAAGCAGCGGCATTTCCAGCAGGAATTGCAACGGCTGCAGGCCTTGCAGCAGCAGCTGGCGCAGCTGGAGACCGAGCTGGCGCAGAACTACGGCGCCGCCCCCGTCTCCTGCTCTTGACCTTGCCCTGTAGGGCAAGCTTTACGCTGATGCTTCCTTATCCCATCAGGAGCATTTGCGATGACATCCCTGCCTTTTGAACGCATGACCGCGCTGGTCAGCGGCGCCTCTTCCGGCATCGGCCGCTGCTTTGCCGAGGCGCTGGCGCAGCGTGGCTGCCACCTCATTCTCACCGCCCGTTCCGGCGACGCGCTGCAACAGCTGGCCGCACAACTGCGGGCCCGGCATGGCATCCGGGTGCTGGTCATCGCCGCCGATCTGGCGCAAGCCGGTGCCGCGGCGGCGCTGTACGCCGAGATCACGGCCGCGGGCTGGACGGTGGATCTGCTGGTCAACAATGCCGGCTTCGGCAAATGGCGCCATTTTCTCGACGAAAGCGCCGACACCTACCAGCGCATGCTGATGCTGAACATCGTGGCGCTGACCGAACTGACGCGACTGTTGCTGCCGGCGATGCAGGCGCGCCGGCTGGGCGGCGTCATCAACGTCGCCTCGACGGCGGCGTTCCAGCCCTTGCCGTATATCGCGGTGTATGGCGCTTCCAAGGCCTATGTGTTGCACCTGACCGAGGCGCTGGCCGCCGAGTACGAGGGCCGCGGCGTGCGCTTTCTGGCGCTGTGTCCGGGCAATACCCGCACCCGCTTTACCGAGGTGGCCAACGCCGATGTGTCGGGCATGGCGGCGGCCTCTCCGGAATCGGTGGTGGCATCGGCACTGCGGGCGCTGGATGCGGGGCGGCACTATCTGGTGCCGGGCCGGATGAATTACCTGACGGCCCAGCTGCCGCGCTGGCTGACGCGGCGCCAGGTGACGCGACTGGTCGCGACGCTGTTTGCCAAACGCATTATGCCAAAGGTATCGTGAGGGGCGGTGGGCGCGCGGCCCGCCGGGCGACGGATGTGCTTACCTGAAAGGAAACAAGATGGCGACTTCATCCCAGTGGTGGCTGTTTGCCGGAGCGGCGCTGCTGATGGTGCTGACCCCCGGCCCCAATATGCTTTACCTGCTGTCACGCAGCCTGTGCCAGGGACGCCGTGCCGGCATGATCTCGCTGCTGGGCGTGGTGGCCGGTTTCCTGCTGCACATGCTGGCCGCCGCGCTGGGGCTGACGGCACTGTTTCTGGCCGTGCCGCTGGCCTACGCGCTGCTGAAGTGGGGTGGTGCCGCCTACCTGATGTGGCTGGCCTGGCAGGCGCTGCGCCCCGGTGCGCGCTCGCCGTTTGCCACGCGCAGCCTGACGGCCGATTCGCCACGACGCCTGTTCATGATGGGTTTCCTCACCAATGTGCTGAACCCGAAGATCGCGGTGTTTTACCTGTCCATCCTGCCGCAGTTCATCGCGCCGGGAGCGGACAGCGTGTTCCGGCAAAGCCTGCTGCTGGGGCTGACCCAGATTGCCATCAGTTTTGCGGTCAACCTGCTGATCGTGCTGTTTGCCGCCCGGCTGGCCGCGGGCTTTGCCGCCAGACCGCGCTGGCTGGCGACGCAGCGCTACGTGATGGGGAGCGTGCTGGCCGCGTTGGCCGTACGCATGGCACTGCAACCGCAGCGCGCCGGTTAAGCGCCGGTTCACGATCTGCTGCGGCTTGATCTCAATGGGGCGATACGGCGTTGAAAACGGCCTCGGCTGCCTGTTTATCGCCAGCTAAACGCCGCGTCGTCAGCCGTTTTCGCCTTGTCTCGCGTGAGCGCGCGGGATCGTGAACACGCTCCAGCACGCTGCGGCCAACCTTTTAGCCTTGGTGTGGCTGCGTCTCGCGCACACTGGCTGCCGGCTGGCTGCTGAGGTACGCCGCCAGCCAGCGTTCTACCGCGTCCTCGGCGCCGGCCGGCAGGTGCAGGCGCAGCTTGCTGCGCCGCCACAGCACGTCGTCGGCGCAGGTCGCCCATTCCTTGTCCACCAGATAGCGCAGCTCGGCCTCGTACAGCCCGGGCTGGATTTCCGCGCCCAGCGCCGCAAGGTTGGCCGCAGTGCCCAGTAGCGGGTAGACGCGGCTGCCATAGGCGCGCGCCAAGCGTGTGGCCAGCGCCGGCGGCAGCCACGGCTTGGCCTGCTGCAGGCTGCGCACGAAGGTGTCGAAGTCGCCGCCGGGCAGGTCGCCGCCGGGCAGGTGCTGGCCGGCGGTCCAGCTCGGGCGCGTGTTGCCCAGCAGTGGCGCCAGCTGGTCGACCGCCTGTTCCGCCAGCTTGCGGTAGGTGGTGATCTTGCCGCCGAACACCGACAGCAGCGGCGCGCCGTCGCTGTCCAGCTCCAGCGCGTAGTCGCGGGTGACGCCGCTGGCGTTGTCGTGCTCGTCGTCCAGCAGCGGGCGCACCCCGGAGTAGGTGGCCACCACGTCGGCGGGGCCGATCTGGCGTTCGAAGTAGCGGTTGCTCATCGCGCACAGGTAGGCGATCTCGTCGCGGTCGATGGCGACCTTGGCGGCATCGTCGTGGTATTCGACGTCGGTGGTGCCGATCAGGGTGAAGTCCTGCTCGTAGGGAATGGCGAAGATGATGCGCTTGTCCGGGTTCTGGAAGATGTAGGCAAAGTCGTGATCGAACAGCTTTTTCACGATGATGTGGCTGCCCTTCACCAGCCGGATCGCCTTGCGTGCCGGCGCGTGGATCACGCCACCGAGCAGCTGCTGCACCCACGGCCCGCCGGCGTTGACCAGCGCGCGGGCGCGCACCTGCTGCTGGCCGTGCTCGCCGTGCAGGGTGCACAGCCAGCCGTCGCCGTCGCGCTGCGCGGCGACACAGGCGGTGCGGGTGCGGATGCTGGCGCCGCGCTCGGCGGCGTCCATCGCGTTGAGCACCACCAGCCGCGCGTCGTTGACCCAGCCGTCGGAGTAGACGAAGCCCTGGTGGTAGCGGCTTTTCAGCGGGCTACCGGCCGGGTGGCGCTCGAAGCGGATGCGCTCGCTGCCGGGCAGGCGACGACGACGGGCCAGGTGGTCGTACAGGAACAGGCCGCAGCGGATCAGCCACGCCGGGCGCTGTTCGGCGTCGTGCGGCATCACGAAGCGCAGCGGCCACATGATGTGCGGCGCGGCGTCGAGCAGCCCTTCGCGCTCCTGCAGCGCCTTGCGTACCAGCGAGAATTCGTAATATTCCAGATAGCGCAGGCCGCCGTGGATCAGCTTGGTGCTGGCCGACGAGGTGTGTGCCGCCAGATCGTCCTTTTCACAGAGCAGCACTTTCAGGCCGCGACCGGCGGCGTCACGGGCGATGCCGGCACCGTTGATGCCACCACCGATCACGAGCAGATCATAACTTTCCACGAGCTTTCCTTTGCACGGCGCGCCGCCCTGACGGCGTGGCGCTTGTTGTCTCTTGATAATAGAAGATAGATAAAAGCGAACACAAAAGCAACATTAAACGATCAAAAATGTTTGTTTTTTGTTTTTGTGGGACGCAAAAAAAAGACGCCCGAAGGCGTCGAGGGAGAGTGCAATCTGTGGCGACGGCCGCGCCGCTGTGGCGCGGGCCGCCAGCGCCGGGCTCAGGCCACGCTGTGCGCCACTGCGGCCAACGTTGCGCCCAGCAGCGAGCCGATCACCGGCACCCAGCTGTAGCGCCAGTCACTGTCGCGCTTGCCCTTGATCGGCAGGATGGCGTGCATGATGCGTGGCGCCAGATCGCGCGCCGGGCTCATCGCGTAGCCGGTGGTGCCGCCCAGCGACACGCCGATGCCCAGTACCAGCAAGGCCACCGGCAGCGCGTCCATCGCGCCCAGCGACACCTTCGGCGCCACCATGCTGAGGATGGCGAATACCAGCACGAAGGTGGCCAGCACTTCCGACAGCAGGTTGCCGCCGGTGCTGCGGATCGCCGGGCCGGTGCAGAACACCGCCAGCTTGGTGTCGGCGCAGTCGGTATGGTCGAAGTGGTCGCGGTAGATCAGCCACATCAACAGCGCACCGGCCATGCCGCCCAGCATCTGCGCCGCGATATAACCGGGGGCGTCGGCCCAGGCAAACTTGCCGGCCACCGCCAGCGCCACGGTGACCGCCGGGTTGAGGTGGGCACCGCTGATGGCGGCGACACTGAACACGCCGACAAACACCGCCATCGCCCAGCCGAAGGCGATCACGATCAGGCCGCTGTTATGGCCCTTGGTCCCTTTCAGGATCACGTTGGCAACCACGCCGTTGCCGAGCAGCACCAGCAGCGCGGTGCCGATGAATTCGCCGAATAGTGGATTCATGTTGAAACTCCGTAGCGAACGCGGGGCAGCACGCTGCCGCCGCGGGAAAACAGGATGGGGAGGGTGCCGCGCCGGCAGCGTCTGGCTACTGGCGCGGCGTCTGGCTTAGAGCTTGTGCACGAGCTGCTGCGACTTGATCTCAATGGGGCGATACGGCGTTAAGTCCGGTTCAGGAATGTGCATTTACTACTTGTAAACGTCGCTTCCTCAGTCGTTTCCGCCTTGTCTCGCGTGAGCTCGCTAGATCGTGAACACGCTCTCAGGCCGCGTCGTTGGCCCAGCTGATCGCGGCGCGGGTGGCGCGCTGCCAGCCGGCGACGTAGCGATCGACGGTGGCGGCATCCAGCTGCGGCGAGAAGCGGGTGTCCAGCTGCCACTGCCCCTGGATGTCGTCGGTGCCCTGCCAGTAGCCGACGGCGAGGCCGGCGAGGTAGGCGGCGCCGAGCGCGGTGGTCTCAGTGATCTTCGGCCGCGCGACCTGGGTGCCGAGGATGTCGCTCTGGAACTGCATCAGCACATTGTTGACGCAGGCGCCGCCGTCGACGCGCAGCTCGGCGATGGTGATGCCGGAGTCGGCCTGCATCGCGCCCAGCACGTCCATGGTCTGGAACGCGATGCTGTCCAGCGCGGCACGGGCGATGTGGGCGGCGCCGGTGCCCTGCGTCATGCCGACGAGGGTGCCGCGCGCGTCGGAATTCCAGTGCGGCGCACCCAGCCCGGCGAAGGCTGGCACCAGGTACACGCCGTCGCTGTCCTTCACCTCGGCCGCCAGCGGGCCGACATCGTGTGAGTGCTTGATGATGCCGAGGCCGTCGCGCAGCCATTTCACCACCGAGCCGCCGATGAAGATGCTGCCTTCCAGCGCGTATTGCACCTTGTCGCCGACCTGCCAGGCGATGGTGGTCAGCAGCTGGTTGTGCGACGCGATCGGGGTGTCGCCGGTATTCATCATCATGAAGCAGCCGGTGCCGTAGGTGTTCTTCACCATGCCCGGCGTGGTGCACTGCTGGCCGAACAGCGCCGCCTGCTGGTCACCGGCGACGCCGGCGATCGGGATCGCCACCCCCAGGTGCGCGGCGTGGGTGTGACCGTAGATTTCGCTGGAGCTTTTCACCTGCGGCAGCATGCTGGCCGGGATGCCCATGATGTCGAGCAGCTCGTCGTCCCACTGCAGGCGGTGGATGTCGTACAGCATGGTGCGCGAGGCGTTGGACACGTCGGTGACGTGCACCGCGCCGTGGGTCAGCTGCCAGATCAGCCAGCTGTCGATGGTGCCGAAGGCCAGCTTGCCGGCATTGGCGCGCTCGCGGGCGCCGGGCACGTTGTCCAGGATCCAGCGCACCTTGGTGGCGGAGAAGTAGGAGTCGACCAACAACCCGGTCTTGTTGCGGATGGTGTCGGCCAGGCCGCGCTCGCGGATCTCGTCGCAGAACGGCGCGGTGCGGCGGTCCTGCCACACGATGGCGTTGTACACCGGCTGGCCGGTGTCGCGGTCCCACACCACCGTGGTTTCACGCTGGTTGGTGATGCCGACCGCGGCGATCTTGCTGCCGGGGATGCCGGCGCGCGCCAGCGCCTCGGCGGCCACGCCGACCTGGCCGGCCCAGATTTCCATCGCGTCGTGCTCGACCCAGCCCGGCTGCGGGTAGATCTGGCGGAATTCCTTCTGTGCCGAGGCGACGATGTCGCCACTGCGGTTGAATACAATTGCCCGGGAGCTGGTCGTGCCCTGATCCAGCGCCAGAATGAATTGATCTTGCATTTGAGAAGTCTCCTCGGCCGCGGGCCGTGTTGTGAGTTGTTTCTTTGTTGTTTGTTTTTGTGTTTATTTTGTTGTTTTTGCTTTCGTTCGAATTGTAGTGCCGCCAAAGCGGCTGTCAATTCGCACCGTCAAAAAGTTGACACAAAGCCCGGATGTTGCAGTGCGGAGTGTGGTGTAGTCGTGCGGCTACAAGTTGTTGCGATGCAAGGCAAAAATGCCGTTTCCCGGCCGGGAAAACGGCATTGTGCGCGCAGGGTGCCCGTTGCGCGGATGTTGCAGTGCAAAGGTTGGCCGCAAGGCCTCGGCAGCTGTTCAAGGTCTGTCGCGCTCACGCGAGACAAGGCAAAACCGGCTGGGGCAGCGGCGTTTAGCTGGAGATAAACAGGCTGCCGAAGGCGTGCTTAACGCCGCATCGCCCCATCGAGATCCGAGGCCGCAGACACTGAACAGGTTCTCAGCCGGGCGGCAGCATCAGGCAGTGCAATGCGGCGGGCACCAGTTCGAAGCTGACCGGTGCGCTGCCGCACAGCTCGCCGTCCAGCTCCAGCGGGCAGTCCGCCGCTGCGCCGTCCACCTGCAGCTGGCGGCCGCGCAGGTAGCGCACCCGCGCATCACGCAGCGGCTGCGCCGCGCGCAGTTGCGGCAGCAGGCGCAGGAAGTCCAGGCCATTGCCGTCGCGGATCAGCACCAGCTCGAACAGGCCGTCGTTGACGCTGGCCTGCGGTGCAATGCCCAGCCCGCTGCCGAAGTAGCGGCCGTTGGCCACCGACAGGCACAGGAAACGGCCGCTGATGGTCTCGCCGTCCAGCGTCAGCCGCATCGGCCGCGGCCGGAAGCGCAACAGCGCCGCCAGTACCGCGCTGCAGAAGGCGGCGCTGGCCGGCAGCCACGCCGGCAGGCGCTTCACCCGTCGCACGATGTCGCTGCTGATGCCGAGCGAGGCGATGTTGTTGCACCAGCGCACCTGCGGCTGGCCGTCGCTGTCGCGGGTGGTGACGCGGATCAGGTCCAGCGGGTAGGCGTGGCCGGCGGCGATCAGCGCCAGCAAGTCGTCGCTGTGGCGGCCGCTGCCCAGCGTGCGCACGAAGTCGTTGCCGGTGCCGCTGGGCAGCACCCCCAGCACCAGCTGCTGCCGCTGCGCCGCCGGCACGCTCATCAGGCCGTTGACCACCTCGTGCACGGTGCCGTCGCCACCGACGGCGATCACCCAGCGCGCGCCGGACAGCGCCGCCTCGCGCGCGAGGCGGGTGGCGCTGCTGGCGGAGGTGGTCAGCAGCACGTCGACGCTGAAGCGGTCGCGGAACGGTTGCAGCAGCTGCTGCGGCAGGCCGTCGGGGCAGTGGCGGCCGTGGATGATGAACACGATGCGGGAGGCGGGGGCGGAGGTAGACGGGGACATGGTGAGGATCGCGAG
>Ga0209211_10001994_pt1 | contig 36531 bp, 38 predicted proteins | sample RifGroA2_FD_183992 | JGI IMG/M metagenome (GOLD analysis project Ga0209211, IMG submission 183992) | Groundwater microbial communities from Rifle, Colorado, USA - Groundwater A2 (SPAdes) (version 2) | ecosystem: Environmental > Aquatic > Deep subsurface > Groundwater | place: Rifle, Colorado... | reverse complement strand
GCTCCGAGTTCAAGCAATCCATCAGGCAGCGGATCAACCCATAATACTTCGTATTCATCCGCCGGTCCCTATACCGTTACAGTAACCGATTCCGCATCAAGAACTTCGCAGTGCAGTGTGAATGTGATGAGCGGACCTTTGGCGCCTGTATGCACCTTGGCGTTCAATCCTTCAAGCATAACTTCAGGAGATTCTACTGCCGCAATCTGGACCTCAAATGATTCTGACGGAATTATTCCGTATTCCTGCACCGGCGATCTGGGGAGCGGCAATCTGACGTCTGCTTCAGGAGAAATTCTTAATCTCCGCCCCATCCAGTCGCAGACCTGCTCTCTTACGATAAACGGACAAGGAAATATCTGTTCCGGCGGAATTACGGTAAGCGGGGTTCCGCCTCCGCCCCCCCCTCCTCCTCCGCCTCCTCCGCCAGGACCTTCGCCGGTTCCAGGACCCTCGCTTTCAATAACCAATGTTTCGTGCGGAGCAACCGGGTCAATTTCTCTTGCCTGGACTACTGAATACGTAGACGGGTTCGGCGTATCGCACCCGTACGGGGATGTGGGCACCGACTATTGGCTTCATATGTGCGCGCGGCCTTCCGGTCCAAATCCGTTTTCGCGCTGTACCGCCTACGGCGAATTCTTTAGTATTGATTCTCTTGCGATTCAGGCCGACCGCCGCTCGCCGAACACCTATACCTTCAATAACGCGCTCAATGGGAACAATTATTCCTTTGCGCTTTTTGTATGGAACAGCGCAATGTCGGAAGCCGCTTCCGGATGGTCGAATATCGTGAGCAGAGATGTTTCCTGTGTTGTTTTGAACCAGCCGCCCGTGGCTGAAGCCGGGATAAGTCTAAACGGGGCTTTGTTTTCGCAAAGCATAACCGTGACTCGAGGCGCGCCTGTTACCATTTGGCTCTCGGCAGACCGCGACATAAACGGCGACGGTTTTGCATCTCTGGATTCTGACGGCTGGGCGAGCGCGAACGGCGTTTCATCCGGAGGCAAGTGCGATTGGAATATTGATCTTGCGAGACCGGGGTTTTCTGTCCAGCGGACGGTTGCGAACCCGGCGTCGCCTTCATCCTGCAATCAAGGGTCTCTTTCAAAGGTGTTTAACGACCCCCCGGGAACGTACCTCTACGAAGTTTTGCGAATTACGGATGCTCCGGGGGCGCAGTCGAATATTGCGACAGTTCTTGTGAATATTATATCGCCGGTCTCTATGAGTCTCATCGCAAATCCGCCGGTCATAAACATCGGTGACTCATCTACGCTTACGTGGGAGACCGAAGGATTTGGCCCGGGCGAATGCACGATTGATCGAGGCATCGGGTCTGTTCCGCCTCGCGGGTCGCGGCCGGTTTCGCCGATCACTACTACAACCTATACGCTTTCCTGCTCAAACGCGTTCAATTCCGCATCAACGCAGGCGACTGTGTATGTTTCAACCATTCCTATAATCAAGGAAATACCCCCGAGATAATGCGAGATAGACGCATAATCCCCTCCTTCTAGAAGGAGGGGATTAGAATTCGTGTTTTTTGACGCGCAAAAATAAAAATATGAAGAGTGAAAGTATTCCCAATAGTGCGCTCCAGAGAAACGAAGTTCCCGGTCCGAACTTTACCCAAAGAATGCCGAAAATAAGGCTTGCGGGCAAAAGCGCTATTCCCGTAAACGCGCTGTAAATCCCGAAGGCGGTTCCGAGGAGGCGTTCATCTACGAGATTTGCCACAATTGCTTTTCCCACGCCGTCGGTAAGCGCGCTATAAAGCCCATAGAGCGCGACAAGAAGCCAGATCGTAAGAACGCTCGCTGACACAGAAAAAAGAAGAGCTGACGCGGAAAAAATGACCATGCCGATCATGAACGTATTTCGGTGGCCGATGTGGTCCGCAAGAATCCCTGCGGGCGCGGAAAAAAGTGCGAAACTCAAGCTGTAGACAACGTATACGAGCGGCAGAAACATAAGCGCAATTCCGATATCTTGGGCGCGCAGCAAAAAAAACGCTTCTGAAATTCTGCCAAGATTGAAAAGCGTTGCGGAGATGAGAAATATAAGAAATGGCGCGCCAAGATCGGAGAAGTGAAACCCCGAAGGCGGTTTTAACTCCAGTTTTTCTTTTCCATTTGTTCGAACGACTTCTTTGACGGAGAAAGAAAGTATGATGACCGCGGCGGCGCTTGCAAAAAACGAGAAGAGAAAAAGAGTGCGAAGATTGTTTCCGATAAGGGGAAGGATGAGGATTGCAATAAGGGGTCCGATTGCAGCGCCCAATGTATCGGCGCCGCGGTGAAATCCGAACGCGCGGCCGATTGTCGAGTGCTCGGTTGAAAAGCTGAGTAAAGCGTCCCGGGGCGCGTCTCGAGTCCCCTTTCCGAGGCGGTCAAGAAACCGGACGCCCAACACATGCCATGGGGATGCGGCAAGCGCTAAAAGCGGCTTTGACAATGCGGAGAGCGAATAGCCAAAAACCACGAACGGTTTTCGTTTGTCCCATTTGTCCGAGAGGCGCCCGGAAATGATTTTTAAAATGCTTTGCGTTGCATCAGCAACCCCTTCAATAACGCCGACAAACGCGGCAGATCCTCCAAGAACAGTCACCACGAACGCGGGGATAAACGGGAAAATCATGTCGGACGACAAATCGTTTAGGAAGCTCACCGTCCCCATTGAGATTACGTTTTTTGAAAGCCCGAATGCCGCGGGCTTTTTTGCGTCACTCGCGTTCACTGCTGTTTTGAAAGTTGTTTTCGGATGAATGAAATGATTTTATCGCGCGCTTCCTTTTTTGACACCACGTGAATAATCGGCGGAAAAACAGTTGCGACGACAATTCCCGCAATTATGTAGGCGATGTAGCGCTCGACGCCGGGTATCAGTTTCCCGAGAAAAAATCCGGCGAGCGGAAGTCCGACGGCCCACAAGAGCCCGCCCGCTGCGTTAAAAAAAAGAAACGTCCCGTAGCGCATTTTTCCCACTCCCGCAAGAATGGGCGCAAACGTACGGATTACGGGGAGGAAGCGCGCCCAGACCAGTGTCAGGCCGCCGAAGCGTTCATAAAAACGCTCCGCGCGCATAAGATGGTCCTTATGAAAAAGGAGTGAATCTTCGCGCGTGAAGATTGCGGGTCCGACTTTTTTCCCGAACGCGTAGCCGAATGAATCGCCCAAGACCGCGCCGGCAAATGCGGCGATGATAAGGAGGAGGATATTGAAATATTCCTGCGAGGCGAGAAATCCGGCGGTGACAAGCAATGAATCGCCCGGGAGAATGATGCCGATGAGAAGTCCGGATTCCGCAAATACGATGCCGAATATGCCGAGCAGTCCTACGGTTTTCAAAAGCGTATCAAGATCGCCGAAGAGGAAATCCACGGTTTATAAATTCGAAATCCGAAGCACTAAATCCGAAACAATATCAAAATCACAATATCCAAAATTCAAAACACGTTTCTGATTTCGAATTTTAAGCATTTGAATTTGTTTCGAAATTCGGATTTCTGATTTCGGATTTTTTTATTTCAAATCCTCCAATAACGATCGAGGCCGCGATCAAAACGATATTTTTGAGTACGAATTCACCCTCCACGGTAAGGAACAAAGGGTTGCCTTGGAAGAAGAAAAGGGACGGCGCGAGCGCGAATGACAAAAACGTTCCCGCCATCTGGAGCCAGAGCAAAAAAAGAGTTGGGCGAAGAAAGAGTTTGAACATGAGCCCGAGCCCGATCGCGGCCTCCAAAAATCCAAGAGTAAGTATGAACGATTGCGTCGGGAAAAGAGAGTATGTGCTTGCGACAATCGCGGTAACCGGGCTTACGCCGAGAATTTTGAGCGCGCCAAACCAAAAAAAGACAACGCCAAGGGCTATACGAAGGATCGCGATGCCGTGCCTATGCATGAATGCGATCATTCGTTCATCGAGTCGAGAGATGGTAGATTGCATTTGTCCATTGTACCGGTGTTTTTACGAATATTCAACCCATGGTGCTTATCAAAGCGCGGTAGATAAGATACACTATCACCATGAAAAATATTTATCAAGAATCGCTTTTATTCCACAAAAAAAATAAGGGGAAACTCTCGGTCGTATCGCGCGTACCAGTACGAACGCGGCACGATCTTTCTCTTGCCTATACTCCGGGCGTTGCAGAGGCATCGCGCGAGATCGGGAAGGACGCGGAAAAAGCGTATGATTATACGCTCAAATCGCGTACCGTTGCCGTGGTATCCGACGGCTCGGCGATTCTTGGCCTCGGGAATCTCGGTGCGACATCCGCGCTTCCAGTGATGGAGGGAAAATCGATTCTTTTCAAAGAATTCGGCGGCGTGGACGCGTTTCCGATTTGTCTCGATACTCAAGACACGGAAGAGATTATCGAGACGGTCAAGCGCATCGCGCCTGCGTTCGGCGGAATAAATTTGGAAGATATTTCAGCGCCGCGCTGTTTTGAGATCGAGCGCCGGCTCCAGCGCGAGCTTGATATTCCGGTGATGCACGACGATCAGCATGGAACCGCGGTTGTTGTTTTGGCAGCATTTATAAATGCGCTCAAGGTTCGCAAAATGCGAGTTCAAAACGCGCGCGTCCTGATAAATGGCGCGGGAGCCGCGGGAATTGCTGTTTTAAATATCCTTCTTTCCTACGGAGTCAAGGATATTATTGTATGCGATTCAAAAGGCGCGATATACAAGGGACGCAAAGGCCTTGAGCCGCTGAAAAAACGCGTTGCGGAAAAGACAAATGCGCGGAATATGAAAGGATCTCTTGAGGATGTTATCAAGGGAAGAGAGGTATTTATCGGGGTAAGCAGAGGAAATGTTTTGACCGAGGCGATGGCGAGATCCATGGCCAATCGTCCTGTTATTTTTGCGCTTGCAAATCCGATACCGGAAATAATGCCTGATGCGGCGCGGCGCGCCGGCGCCTATATTATCGCAACCGGACGCTCGGATTTTCCGAATCAGATCAATAATCTTTTGGCGTTTCCCGGGATTTTCCGAGGCGCGCTCGACAATAACATACGGCAGTTTAAAGATCGCATGTTCATTCAAGCCGCGAAAAATATTGCTTCCTACGTGAAGCGTCCCTCGCGTGGAAAAATTATTCCCGATATTCTCGACAAGCGCGTAGTGTGGGAAGTCGCGCGCGCTATGCGCTAAAATTTAACCTTTTTGTACTGATCCGCAACGCGCCATAAATATAGGCCTGCGACTGAGCGCCACGGCGCCCAGCGTGCGCCGTAGGCCGCGAGCGCTTTTGGTTTTGGTTGGGTGCGCTTTTTGTATGCAATGCGGAATCCTTCTCGAATGCCAAAGTCGTCAACCGGCAGGACGTCTAGCCGGCCGAGCGTGAATATCAAAATCATTTCTGCGGTCCAGCGTCCGACGCCCCGGAGAGGCAGAAGCGCTTGGATGATTTCTTCGTCTTGCATCCGCGCCGCCTCTTTTTTTGTTGGTATTTTTCCTTTTACTGCACGCGCCGCGATGTCGCGGATCGCTTTTACTTTTGCATGAGAAAACCCGACTGCGCGAAGTTTTTTTGCCGGTATTCGGAGGACCGCGTTCGGTTTTGGGAATTTTCCGTTCTTTGGGAAAAGGGCGAGGAAACGGCCAAGGATTCGCCGAGCCGCGCGGCCGTGGAGCTGCTGGTGCGCAATCGCGCGCACCAGCGCTTCAAAAATTGAGCGTTTCAGATCCGGACGGAGAGAGAGCGGCCCGGATTCTGTGATTATGCGTTTCAAAACCGCATCAGATTTTGACAGATGGATAACCGCGCGCGCATACGCGGTCATGGTTTCAAAGTGATTCGCTTTGCGTTTTTTGCCAGCCGTTTTTTTCATCATACGCGAACGTTTCAAGTTTCGGAGGTGCAACGGTGCGGTACGGGAGATACGCGGCCCGCTTGAGCGCCCGCTCTTTCGGCGACTCTGCGTAGTGGCGGATTGATGCGCGATGCACGTCTCCGTATATGACGACGATTGGGCCAATTCCTTTCATTGACTTTGCAAGGCGTTCAAGCCCTTCTGCGACGGATACGTCGCGGTAATCAATGCTGTCATAGAGAAAGGAGTCTAGAGGGTTGTCTCCGCGCCTGCCGTAGCCCGGCGGCTCCATATTTTTTTCGAATAAAGCGGAGGCGGTTTCTGAAAGTAGCGCGGGCGCCGCAATGCCGCCGCCTAAAACCCGCAAGAAATTCCTGCGGCTCATTTTGCCTTTTGGTTTTTGCTCTCGCGGGAGCTGCTCGCTCTTTTGCTCCGCTTTTACATTTTTTTCCGCGTCTAAAGTTTTCGGCATCAAATTTTTTAGACACTCTTTTAGATTATTCCCGCAGGATGGAAGTGCCGCAAGAAGAATACCGCCGACTATGAGTGCTGTGCGCGCCCGTTCTGTATCGTCATCAATGTCTTCGAATGTTTTCCCAATTATGATTTTTTTAAATGCGTCTCCCATTGCCGCGGCCGGGTCTGCGGTTGCGATTGGTTTGCCATATTGTGCGGCAATATTTTCGAGAGCGGCATAAAACGCAAATCCCTGCTTTTTCTCAAGAATAAATCGCTCAATTGACTCACGAGAGGGTTGGTATCCTTTTCGGGAGAAGAAGGATTGAAGTTCTTTTATTGTTTCTTCCGAGAAAATTCCTTCGGTGTGGGGCGCACCTTCCAAAAAAACAATTGCAGCATTCCTAATTGCGTTTGTAAGGGTTTCGCGATGCTGGTTTAAAAACGGCGTGGTATGCTTAATGCCAAAAAATTCTATCCGCGTTCCGTGGAGTTCAAATGTTTCGTGACGCATCGGTTCTTTTGTTCTGGTTTCTTCTGTTTTAGTTTCTTGGCTGTTTTGATCGCTTTGTTCCTGCTTTTGTTTATATCTTTCGGTCATATAATAAAAGGACAAAGTCCCACATTAAGTAAAATGCTTATACGAGCTAAATATGGCTGAGGCAATTTCTTTTCCGGATAGTCATGATACTTTTTATATGCTCCAGCGAGCCAATAGGCGGTTGAGATAAATTCTTTTCAGACAATGGGAGGAAAAAATTGCTTGGTTTCCTCCGACGTTACGTCGAAGGAAAATTTTTTCCGACCTTTTAGTGAGGTCGCCGCTGGAGCGACCGAATCGTGTCTGAAAAGAAATTATCGGAAACCGCTGTTGCGAGCCATTTTTTATCCCCCGCCTTGCCAGATTTTAATCGCCTCGAGCGGATAGATGAGCATGATGATATTCAAGGTGAGATTATCGCGGATCCAGTAGCCGACAAATAGTTCCATGAGAATGACGAACGCCACGGTCGCCCAGATCGGCAAACGGCGCGCAAGGAAAAATCCGAGCACCATGAAAAGGACGTCGAAAACGGAATTCAAAACAGAGTCGCCGTAGTAATCGAGCGAAATGGTGACTTCTCGGTAGCGGTTTATGATAAAATCCGTGTTTTCAAATATCTCCCACGAAGTTTCCATAAAAAGCGCCAAGAGAAGTCGGAGCCCGATGGGCCATCTTCGTCCGATGAGCCACAAAAGCCCGTAAAACGCGAATCCGTGGATCACATGGGAAAACGTGTACCAGTCGGAAATATGCTGGGAGTTTTCCGAGCTAAATGTTATGCCGTGCCAGAGTTTTATATACCCGCACTTGCAAATGAGAATTTGCCCCATCAAGTAGAGCGTGAGCGCGAAAACACAGAGAAGAACGATTGAAAAGAAGATATAGTGTTTTGTTTGGAAACGGGAAAGAAAGCTCATACTATCTAGTATATTGGAGTCGGGAAACAAAAACATCCCCTCCTTCTAGAAGGAGGGGATGTTTTTCTATCTCTTTGCTCGCTTTCTTTCGTTTTCCGTGAGAAATTGTTTCCGAAGTCGCACGCTTTTGGGGGTAATTTCCAGGAATTCGTCTTCTGCCATGACTTCAAGCCCGCGCTCGATTGTAAGCTCGTAGGCCGGCACAAGATCAATCGCTTCGTCTGATGCGGCGGCGCGGACGTTTGTAAGCTGTTTCCCCTTTGTCGGGTTTACCATCATTTCTTCGCCCTTCGCCGTATTGCCAATCACCATTCCTTCATAGACGTCGATTCCGGGTCCCACATAGAGCATTCCGCGCTCTTGGAGATTCCATAAGGAGTATCCAAGCGCTTTTCCCGACGCCATGGAGATCATGGAGCCGGTTTGGCGTTTTTCAATATCGCCCGCAAACGCGCGAAAGCCCAAGACGTGCGAAGACATAATTCCTTCTCCTTTCGTGTCTATGACAAATTGGCTCCGGTATCCGAGGAGCCCGCGCGTTGGCCCTTCAAACAACATGCGCACTGTTTCAAGATGTACGCGCATACTTTGGAGAATAAATCCCCGCTTGCCTAGCCGTTCTATGATTGTGCCTTGGTACTCTTTTGGCGCGTCAACGATCACTTCTTCAAACGGTTCTTGTTTTACCCCGTGTTCCTCACGGATGATGACCTGGGGTTGGGAGACCTGGAGTTCGTATCCTTCGCGGCGCATGTTTTCAAGAAGAATGGAAATATGAAGCTCTCCCCTGCCAAATACTCGGGAACTTTCCCCGGAAGAGAATTCAACTCGGAGGCCGACGTTTACTTCAAGCTCGCGCTCGAGGCGTTCCCGGATTTGGCGCGATGTCACAAATTTTCCTTCGCGCCCCGCAAAAGGGGAATTATTCACGAGGAAGTTGAGCGCAATAGTCGGCTCGTCAACGGCGATTGCCGGGAGTGGCTCTGAATCCGGGCTTGTTGTTATGGTTTCGCCGATATCAATATCGGGAAGCCCGGCGATAAGCGCGATGTCGCCCGCGCGCGCCTCAGTTGATTCGATTTTTTGAAGTCCTTTGAACGTAAAAATTTTCGTAATTTTTCCGGAGCGCGCCTCACCCGACGACTTTTTCACTACGACGGATTCATTCAGTTTCAAAACGCCCTCGTAGATTCGTGCGACTGCGAGCCGCCCCAAAAAATTGTCGTATCCGAGGTTAAATGGCTGGGCGCGAAGCGGGACTTCGTCGTTTCCGGACGCAGGTAAGACGTGCTCAAGTATCGTATCAAGAAGCGGCGTAAGATCTTTTGATTCATCCGTAAGGCGCCGTTTCGCGACTCCTTCTCGTCCGACGGCATACACTACGGGAAAGTTTGCTTGTTCGTCAGATGCGCCAAGCTCCAAGAAAAGTTCGAGTACTTCTTCTTCGCATTTTGCCGGATTTGCCGCGTTCTTGTCGATTTTATTTATAACGACAATTGGTTTGAGACCGAGCTCGAGCGACTTTTTCAGGACAAATCGGGTCTGAGGCATCGGGCCTTCTTGGGCGTCCACCACAAGAAGCACGGAATCAATCGCGCGAAGCACGCGCTCGACTTCAGAGCCGAAATCAGCGTGTCCGGGAGTATCAACAATATTTATTTTCGTTGCGGGACGTCCTGAGCCATTCGGCACTGAGCTCATGGCCGAAGTGCTTGCCGAAGGATAAAAAATCGCCGCATTTTTTGAGTAAATCGTAATGCCGCGCTCAAGTTCGAGCGCGTTTGAGTCCATGGAAATTCCTTCTTCGCCAACACCGGTTTGACGCAGGAGCGCGTCGGTAAGCGTGGTTTTTCCGTGGTCTACGTGTGCGATAATTGCAATATTGCGTATTTCCATCCCGTTATAATGAAAAAAGCCCCAGCCGAGGCATGACACTATAAACCCCGTTAGAAGTCGTCTACTTTTTAAAATGCTATTTTCTCAAAAGACAGCTCTCTGATGTATTGAGAAGCATCTCGGTGAGGACGAAAAATTTCTAAAATTTTTCGTCCCAAGACTTCTAACGGGGTAAATAATACTATAAAAATTAAAAATCGTCAACCCCGCCACTAAAATTTCGACTGGTTTTCGTGCCGCCCTGACAAAGCCGGCGGGAAAACGTTCGATTCCAAAACAGTATGTTCACCAATATCCGAGGGAACCGACTGCGGCTGTCGAAATTTAGTGCGGGGTCAACCCCGCCAGCGAATTCGTCCTGCATCAGCGGAGATATGTTTCGATATTCTTTTTGTGTTCCTCGAATGTTTTTGCGCAGTGAATTATCCCCAAATCGTCGTGGAGGTAATAGAAACAATCCGTTTCTTCCGGGAAAAGCACGGCGTTCATAGCATCAAGCCCGGGGTTTGCAATCGGATGCGGGGGAAGGCCTTTATATTTATAGGTGTTGTACGGAGAATCAATATTTTTATCTGCGGGTTTGATCGGCGCCCACCAGCCGTTACCTGTGTTTCCACGCGCGTATTGCACCGTCGCATCCACCTCGAGTTTTATGTCTTTCAAAAGTCTGTTCCACAAAACACCCGCGATTATGGGCATGTCCGTCTTTCCCGCGGCCTCGCGCTGAACAATTGATGCGATTTTGAGCAAAGTTGGCCAACGGATGTTTTGCGTGAGCGCTTCCTTTGCCGCGGTTGCAAATTTTTCGTCGAATTTCGTTTGGAGGCGGCGCGCAACGTCAGAAGACGCCTCATCCGTCGGAATCAAGTACGTATCGGGAAAATACACCCCTTCGATATAGTTTGCGCGCGCGGTCGTGTCTTTTGTTATCCAGTTACGTGTTTCGTCTTCGCTCCATCCGAGTTCTTGCCGAAGAATTTCTGCGATTTCCTCTTTCCGAAGCCCTTCGGGAATGACAACCCATTTCATATATGGACTCCCCTCAAATATTTTTGCTATTTCCCACGCATTCATCGCTTTTGAAATTTTGTATGCGCCGGGTTTTACGGCGCCTTGGTTCCAATTGAGCGCAAATCGAAACGCGCGCGCGCTTTTCACAAATCCTTCGCTCCAAAGCCGCTCGATAATCTCTTTGTCGTTTGAATTGAGCGCGATGATGAACCTCTCGGATTCAGCGTTTTTTTCCGGCGCGCTAAATGCATTTCTATATGCGAAAAAAGCGACGATTGCGAGAATCAGAATAAGAATTCCAATTCCGGTAAATACCAATACCCAGCGTTTTGGTGATGGCCGTGCGGGTTCACCTATTGGCTTCAAAGGGGTGCGAAGTTCCATGGTCTCTTTACCCCGTTACTATAATCCGGTATAACGATTATAGTCCATTCATAAGGAGATGGTCATAATGTTTACTCCTGAACGAACGAGAGAACTTTTTGCAAAATCAAGCGCTATTATCGAAGGTCATTTTGTCGGTACGAACGGTAAACACTTTTCGGTGTATGTTGCCAAGGACCGTGCAACTCGGCTTACGAGTGTTACGTCCGAGCTTTGTCAAGGTATCGCCGAAAGATTTGCGGGAAATGACATCGATGCTGTTGTAGCTCCGGCTAAAGGAGGCCTTCCGCTTTCCCAGTGGACTGCGCATCATCTCACGCGGCTTCGGCCTGATAGACCAGAGGTTCTCGCGCTCTACTCTGAGCATGAAGATAAAGTGCTTGTGGAGGTAAAAAAAGGCGATAGGCCGATTATTGTTGAGTTGGCCTTTGATCATACTATTAAGATCAAAGAAGGTGAAATGATCTTTCTGCGTCGGCCGACTTTTGTTCTTAAGCGTGGTTTTGAAAAAGATGTACGAGGGAAACGAGTTCTTGAGGTTGAAGACATTCTGACAACCGGAGGTTCTGCGGCACGTACGGCACAGGCGATTGTTGAAGCTGGCGGTATTCTTGTGGGACTCGGTGTTCTCGCCAATGGCGGCGGTGTCACCGCATTCAATGTCGGCGTTGACCGTCTGGAAGCGCTCATGGATATAGGGCAAAAACTCTTTTCTGAAGAAGAATGCGCTCGTATCGGCCTTTGCGCCCAAGGGACTCCAGTCAATACGGAATTCGGCCATGGAGCGGCGTTTCTTGCTCGAAAAACGCATAATCGATAATAATATAGTGAATTCAACGCACGGCTCTCGCAAGAGAGCTAATTTTTTTGTTTTAAAATATGAGATCAGCAAACGCAAGGCCGTAAACAGCGGATGAAGAGACGATGAGCGCAAGCGTGAAGTTTCCGAGAAGCGTCGGAATAAGCACGCGTTTAAAGGAGATCCCGAGAAGCGCAAGGAGTACCATGAGAAATTCGCCCGGCAGCGGCAAAAAACCGGTATAGATATACACGCCGACAGGGATAAACCATCGCGGTTTTGTCAAAAGCCAGGACGAAAGTTTTTCGGTTACGCGCCAGATCGCGGGCTTTACAATCGCTTTCCCTTTGTGCCCCAGGTACCAAAAAATGAGGTCGCCCATAAGAACGCCGGGCGCGGAAAAAAGCGCCAAAAGAAACGGATTTGCGCCTCCGAGGGCGAAGGCGAAGAGTGCTGCGTAAAAACTCGTTGCGGTAAATGCCGAAACCCCGCCGATAATCGCGAGAAGAAACGTCGCAATGTAGATATTGTTTACCCCTATCGCGAGGATAATCCGGGCGGGATGGACGTAGAAAAGAAAAATCGTGAGTCCGGTAATAACAGAGACAACGGCAAAAAAATGCCAATGCCTTTTCATAAAAAAAATAGGGTCGCGGTGCGTCATTGTATGTATATTTTTTCCGCACTTGTACTATGCATTGTCTCGGCGCGTCGAAGAGGCGCTCTACTTTCTTTCCAAGACAAGCGCCAATCGAGGTTCGCCGTCACCAAAATAGTCCTCCTTTCGTGACCCGATAACGAAACCGAGAGATCGGTAGAGCTCAAGCGCGCGGCGATTGTCCGGATGAGTGACGAGATCGATCCTTTGTACATCCTTGAGTTCCTTTAGTAAATTCGTTAAAACTTCTCGGGCAATCCCTTGTCCTTGGAAGCGGGGATCGATAACTAAACCGCTAATATATACATGGTCATTACTTTTTTTCTCATACGAAAGATTACCCACAATATCTTCGTTCTTTATAATGAGATAGACCGTATTCTTTCGCAACTCCTCTTTCCATTCGTTCTCTTCGAGCATCGGGGAGTAAATATTCGTTCCCGCAACGCTCTTTTCGAGCTCGAGCAAAATCGGAAAATCGTCCAATATTGCTTTTTTTAGATGAATAGGCATATTTTCCTTATGAGTTTATGAGGTTGAACCTCCATAACCTTCATAGCTTTCGTATCCTTCAGTTTATCTTTCCCAGACCTTGTCGTCGGGGGCAAAATCAACCTGATAATCGGGGATGCCCAGAGAAATACCGTATTGTTTTGCATCTTTGTAAAGTACCGGATTTTTCGAATCAACTTTGAAAATCTTGCCTCGGTAGATTATGTAGTGGTATTCATCGTTTTTATAATCTGCGTACCAAGTATGTTCTCTTTCCAAATCTTTGCTCAATTTTCCCGCAACGCTGTCTACTTTCTCTTCTAGAATTTCAACAGTGTGTAAAGTCCATTGTGTGAGCCAGGGCGTTTTATGCTCTTCGGTTACTTTCTCGATTTTCGTTTCCAAAATTTCAACGTCTTTGAGGACGCTCGTATCCTCTAAACTTTCTTCGATGATTATGCCTGTATAGTTCATGTCAATTGTTTATAACATTCTCTGATTTTTCGATACGTCTAACCCTGGCTACCGGGCAGGGATTTATTTTGTTTTTTGCGGGAAGCATAATATTGGTTCATGCAAGAAATTATATCAACTCTTTCCATTTTTTTACCATATGCGGCACCTTTCGCCCTTTCGGTATTTGAAGATAGGGGGTTTTCAGAAGGATGCAATCAATCCCCACCTTTCGAGCGGAAAGGTAGTCGTATATGTAACTATCCCCCACAAGAAGGGTTTGAGATTTCGGCATTCTTAATTTTCTTAAAACGCTTTCCATAACTTTCCCTTTCCCCCAAGGAAAAGGTCTCGCCGAATAAATATGGTCGAATATCTCATCGAGCCCGAAGTGCTTTATTTTATTATTTAGATGCATATCGGCTTCAAGCCTTTTATGGGGATGAGTTGAAAGGACAATTAAGAGTATTCCGCGTTTTCTTAATGATTTGATTGTTTTTAGTATTTGCGGAGTTAAAACAAGGTGTTTTAAATAATCCCCTGGCTTCATATTGAGGTGGGTATAAATCAAATGCGGTTTTATTGTCCATTTCGTTTTCTTGGGATACCAAAGCGTTCCGTCCCCGTCAAAGAAGATTATCCGCTTGTTTGAAACAAGTTTTTCTATCATGGTTCGCTATGTTCTTCGGACTCCAAACCTACTTGTAGTGAGCTTGCTTGCAGTGAGGACATTTGGTTGAGCAGTTCGGCCCTGAGCTTACTGCCGAAGGGCTCCGTAGAAGCCCTCGTCGAATCTGTCGAACTATCTCAAATTGGTTTTCCGAATTTAATTAAATTTAACTTTTCCTCTCTGCGCCAACCCTTGATTTCTGCTTCACGTTTTAAGGCGGCGCTTTTATCTTTATATTGTTCAGTATGAATTATCTCAATTACGCCAGTTGATTTTGTATAATGTCCACCCTTTCCGTCAAGATGCTCCTTAAATCTACGCTCCACATCAGTTGTAATCCCCGTATAAATGCTGCCATTCTTACATTTTAATAAATACACAAAATACATAGATTTTTGTTCTTCGGCTTCGCTCGGTGCAAGTTAAAGGAGTATTCGGACTCTTTTAAAACAGCAAATTGAGGTCAGTTTTAAAGATTTCAGGTTAGCGGGCTAGTTTCATCCACATTGATGAAAACTTACTTCAGCACCAAACGCAAATCGTTGCGTAAACTTCTCACATCCTTATAAAGTATCGAAGGTATTCCAATAGCCACTGCTTCTTGTATATTCGCTTCTCTATCATCAATAAAAACTGCTTCTGGCGCCGATACTCCCAATTGAACCAATGAGTAATTAAAAAAGTCTGGATTCGGTTTTACCATCCTTACTTCACTTGAAATGACGATGATATTAAATAGTTTTTCGAGATTATTTTTGAGGATAAGCTCTCTAAGAATTTTCGATGTTGCGTTACTACATAACGCAATTTTGTACTGCCGTTTAAGTTCACTGATGAGATCGATCAATTCTTGATTAACAAATGCGGTGTCTAACCACTTTTTACGCACTATCTCCCCCGTCGAATCTACTGCCTTACTTATTCCCTCAAAAAATTCCTCTTCAGAGATCTCGCCCGTGTCTGACGGAGCGTCATACTTACGTTTTAGCTCAGGAACCACTTCGACAGGAGCTTTAGTTTTATACCATAATGACCCTATGTCATTGCAGATGACACCATAGAAATCAAAGATAATGGCTTTTGTCATAGTGACAAAAATTTATTAGCTGCCGGGCTAGGTCTCGAACCTAGAATTACTGTGTACCCGCACAAAACTCCGGGGCTTGGAATCGAACCAAGATTGCATGATTCAGAGTCATGCGGCCTACCGTTAGCCGACCCCGGAGTTTTGTGCAGGATAAACGCCGCGTGTCGTGTTACCAATTACACTACTAGGCAATGAGAATAAAAAACGATCCTATTCGGATCATAATAAATTATACCAAATTTTTCGAGGAAAATCCAGTTTCGTTTTGCGGTGAGTCCTATACTTGCAAATACCGGCGGATAGCGATCCATGAGGAAAGTACGCCGATCACAATTCCGCCGCCGAACATGAGAACGGCAAACACAATAAGATTATCCAAAAAGTATTGGAATATGTTGAATTCCGGCACAAGAAGCGCGAGGCGCGGCGAGATGAGCCAGATAAGCGGGAAAAAAATCATGAGCGTGATTAAGGCGGATGTCGCCCCATAGAGAATTCCCGATACAATAAATGGCCCTCGGATAAACCACCTTGACGCGCCCACAAGGCGCATAATGCCGATTTCTTCCCGCATCGTATAGATCGCGAGGCGGATCGTGTTGAATGTGACGAGAACCGCGATGAAGGCGAGGAAAAACGCAAGAAACGTTCCCGCACCGCGGAGCGTCTTGAAAATCGCGCCCATCCGCTCGATCACCTGCTGATTTTCAAAATAGTTTATTTTGTCGATCTCGCGGTAATTTTTCTGGAGTAAAAATTCGCTTATCGCGGCGTAGCGGGACGGATCTTTTGCACGGATGTTTAAGCTCGCCTGAAGAGGATTTTCTCCGATTTCTTCGAGTGCGGCCGCGATCAGCTGATTCCCCTTATGCCGGTTGCGGAATAATTCGAGCGCTGCTTCCCGCGAGATGTAGTTTATGTCGCGGACATCCGGTAGGGTTTCGAGTTCCTTTTTGATCGAGATGATTGAGTTCTCCGGCGCATCGGGCAGGAAATAGACGCTTATGTCCACTTTTGATTCAAACGAAGAGAGAATGACGCTCGCAAGCGCGCCCGTGAACACGAGATTCCCGATTACGAAAAGCATCAGAATCATGACGAGCACCGTTGCCGTCGAAAGCCAGCCGTTTCGCTTGTAGTTGAGAATTCCCGTTTTTGTTATTCTCCGGAGGTTTGTGAAAAACATATATGTTTTTTTATATAAGAAGATACTTCCCTTTTTCTTTGTCGCTTATAATCTCGCCCTTGTCGAGAACAATGACGCGTCGGTCGGCGGAATTTACGATTTCCTTGTTGTGCGTCGCAAGGACGATCGTTGTGCCAAGCTCGTTTATTTTTTGCAGAAGTTTTACGATCTCAAGCGTGTTTATCGGGTCAAGGTCGCCCGTGGCTTCGTCCGCCAGGATAACATCCGGCCGATTTACTAAGGCGCGCGCAATCGCAACGCGTTGCTTTTCTCCTCCGGAGAGTTGGTGCGGGAAGTTGTCGCGTTTGTCCGAAAGCCCCACAAGTTCAAGGACCTCAGGCACGTCTTCCTCGATTTCAGCGTCAGCCCTGCCTGCGGCCTCCATGACGAACGCGATATTTTCATACGCGGTTTTTGTCGGGAGGAGTTTGTAGTCCTGGAATACCGTTCCGATTCTCCTGCGCACCTTGTGCATCTCTCCGATGCCGATATCAGTGACTTCGATTCCGTCGAGAAAAATTTTTCCGTCGGTCGGCGTTTCTTCACGAATCAAAAGTTTCAAAAGAGTCGTTTTTCCCGCGCCCGAAGAGCCCACGATGAAGACAAACTCCTTTGGATTTACCCGAAGATTCACGTTTTTCAGCGCAACGGAATGATGATTATAAATTTTTGATACGTTGTCGAAAAAAATCATTTCTTATTATCGCTTTCGAACGGACGATAAATTAAATAATGAATCCAGAATGCAACATTGATCAACGGCGCACCTATTAACGCAAAATCTTTCAATTTTTCATTGGTAAAACCAACAACGACCAAAAGTATGTTTAGACCAAGTAGTATTGCTAGATAGATTTTATGCTTTTTATTTATCATTATTTTTTTTGTTTCTTTGGTCCGCGACTCCTAATTGAAAATTGATCATTGAAAATTATTTTTGCATTTCCGCTTCAATGAATTTATCAAGCCCTCCATCAAGCACTTTGTCGATTTGCGATGTTTCAACATTTGTCCGATGGTCTTTTACCATCTGATACGGGTGCATGACGTATGATCTGATTTGCGAACCCCACTCGATTGATACCTTTTCTTGCTTGACGTCTTTTTGTTCTTGTTTTTGATGTTTGAGCGTAAGGTCGTAGAGCTTTGACCGGAGAAGATTCATCGCAATTTCCCTATTTCTGTCCTGCGAGCGTTCTGCCTGGCTTGCTGCCTGGAGTCCGGTTGGAATGTGGGTGACGCGGACCGCTGTTTCGCGTTTGTTTACGTTCTGTCCTCCCGGCCCGGACGACCTGAAAAAATCTATTTTCAATTCATCCGGTTTTATTTCCACCTCTTCGGGTTCAACGAATTCTGGGAGGACGTCGACGAGGGCAAATGACGTGTGTCGGAGCGATTGCGCGTTGAATGGCGATATTCGCACCAGGCGGTGGACTCCCGACTCCTTTTTAAGATACCCGTATGCGTACGGTCCTTCAATGGCGATGGTTGCGTTCTTTATTCCCCAGCCCGCGGGGCCCGAATATTCGCCCCAGTGTTCATGAATTATTTTCGTGTTCCACCCGCGCTTTTCTGCGAATCGGGAGTACATGCGGGTAAGAAGCGCGGTCCAGTCCTCAGAGTCCTTTCCTCCGGCGCCCGCAAAGACCGAAAGAACGGCGCTTCCTTTGTCGTATTTTCCCGAAAAAAACCGTTCCTTTTCCAATGTCGAGAGCGCGCGCTCAAGGGCTGCTATTTTTCCCGCAAGTTCTTTTTGGAGGTTTGAGTCGCTTTCTGCGATTTCGGCAATCTCTGCGATTTCAGCGCTTTCCCTTTCAATGTGTTCCCATCGCGCGATCTCGCGTTTTACGTCTGCGAGCTCTTTCGAACGCGCTTCGGCGCGGTCGCGATCGGTCCAGAATTCCGCGTCGGCCATCTCATTCTCGATTTTTTCAAGAAGTGATCGTCTTCCCGAAACGTCAAAGCCAGTCCGCCAAACGGCGGATAGTACCTTCCAAGAATCGGATTTTTTCCCGCAATTCATCCATACCCGGTAGTAGACTTCGGCCGTCCCGACGATACGTCGGGACGCGTATAAGCCGTTATGATCAGGAAATAATTTATATAATTTGATTCGTGATTGTCTAGTAATAACGCCGGTATATTCAAAAGCCGAAGTGTTACTACCGGGCATAGAAATATTTTATCACGGAAAGCGTCTCGGCACAAGGGATTTTGTCCGCGGCAAACGCTATTCCGGAGAAAAAAGGGACTTCAGATTCTCGTATCCGTCTTTTGTCGCGATTGCGCGGAAAATATTGAGTGAGACCTCAAGATCGCGGAATTTTGGATTCCGTGCGAGCTCAATGAATTCATCGAGCGTAAGATAGTGGAGCGTTATTTTTTCGCCTGCGTCCGGCGCGGGGTCGAGAATTTTCCTACACCCCTTCGCAATGAAAGAATAGATAGCCCAATCGATTATCGAAGACGGCTGTGTTGCTGAAAAAAGGATGAATTTTTCCGCGGTGTAGCCCGATTCTTCCAGGAGTTCGCGCCGCGCGCATTCAAGCAGGGATTCCCCGTCTTCGCGTCCCCCGCCGATCGAGCCCCAAAACGGAACATGGGCCGGCTGCTCTTGTTCGGTTACGATGATTTTCCCGTCGTCGGTAACCGGAAACACATTTACGCTGTCGCGGCGCTTCAGTTTTTCAAAAACCGCTTTCGAGCCGTCGAAAAGTTTTTGTTCCCATTGGTATACGTCAAAAATCTTTCCTTTGAAAACGCGTGTTGCGTCCGGAGGAATCAGAAGTTTTGAGTTCGGGCGTTCGATATTCATTACTCGTTTTTATTTTGTCTTATAGTCCGAATCTGTTTTTGAAATATCTTGGAATGTATGCGGTATAATTGAAAATCTCGTCTTGTATATCCCGTCTCGTCTTAAAATTATCAGTGCTTTAATTCCATTCTTAGTGTCTCTGGCAAATATTTATTATTTGGATACTTTATGTTTTTCATTTTCTGAAAACCGCATTGTTCATAGGCTCGAATTGCTCTCATATTGGTCTGTCGTACCTCTAAATAGATTTTGGAAATTCCAAAACGTTTTACTTTAGTGATAAGAGATTTTATTGCTTTCGGTCCGTAACCCTTGCCCCAATATTCTTTTTCTCCTATTACAATTTGTGTTTCGTACCAATTATTTTGTCGTTTGGCTAAAGATATATGGCCAATAGCTTTTTCGTTCGCCATTATTATAAAATGATAATCTTTTTTATTATATAATATTTTCTGAAAATATTTGTCGACTTCTTGATTTGAAATCCGTTTCAAAATACCGCTTGTTAATTTAAGCAACTCTTTATCTCTCCACCATTCCGCAAAATAATTTTCGTCGTTTCGTTTGATCTTTCTTAAAGAGATTTTGATCATATTTACCTCATTCTAGCACATTTAAAAAAGAAAAGAATTTTTTGCCGAAGAATTACAGCCAATCATTAATTTGATACATTGTTTTTTTGTTCAAAAAAAGGTGGGCCAAGGAACATGACTTCGTTCCTTGGCCCGGGTTCGCCACTGCGATCAGTGGCAGTTGCTGGGTTGCCGGCAGGTGTTGAGCACCTTCCGCTTGGGAAGGGGCTTGACATTCAAGCCAGCGAGCCGTTTCTTCGGCTGTACTTTCTGCATTGCGTTCACCTCCTTTCTACTTCGGTTTAGAGAAGCGTCGGCCTTTACGCCGTTGCCTCTCGCGATTGTTCAAGAAGAATTTTTTGAGTCATGTGGCGGTAGAAATCGCACATGCGCTCAATCTTTGTCGTTTTGGTCGCGCGGGCGAACTCTTGAGTAATGTTACACCCGCCACCGCACTGTCCTTCGACCATACAACCCTTGCACATTTCCATCACTCCGGTCAAGTGATCTCGCACGAAGCGATGATACCCTTGATCAGGAGCATGAAAGGTCTCGATCTGGGTGAGGGTACCGAGTTGTGTGTTGCTGTATCCGCAACCGTAGATGTTACCCGAAGGGTTGACACACATACTGTTACCGCGAACTGCCCCACAGAACGCAACATGAGCATCCAGTGTCGAATCGTTGAGGTTCTCTGCTGGACGTGACCAGAAGCCTGAGACGTCAATTCCCCACTCCTGAGCGTATTGACGGATTCCCATGAGCTTCTCGACGATATCCTCGACCGGTATTGCTACCATGTCGATTACATCGATATCGATGCGAACCTCAGACATCTTGCGTTCGGCCGCCCAGTCGATGATTGTCTCATCGAGGAAGGGAAAGTTGTATTCGGTTACCGTGACTGCAATACCTTCGAGCGGATATCCGGCCACCTCGAGGTTCTCAAATCCTTTGAGAATTGCCTCGAATGTTCCTTTACCCGCCTTAGTCAGTCGGACTCGGTCGTTGCCTTCGCTTAGACCGTCAAGGCTTGAAGCAATTTCAACGCGGTACTGCTTGAGCTTTCGCGCGACTTCGGGAGTGACAAGGGAAGCGTTGGTGTTGATTGAAAACCGGAATGTGAACTCTTTGCCGTAGCGGGAAACGCAGTATTCGAGCACTTGCTCGATCACTGGCCACGCAAGTAATGGTTCGCCTCCACCGAAATTGATTTTGGCGATGTGCTTCCCGTGCTTGCGGAGCACTTCGAGGTACTGATCAACTGTTTCCTTGGCCATTTCGAACCGCATAAACTTTTTGGGATTGTTAATGCGGTCGGACGTCTCAAGGTTGTTGAAGTGGATGCAGTAGGTGCAACGGAAGTTGCACGCCTCCGACATGATGAGTTCGAGGTAGTCTATCAGCGAGCCGCTGACTATACCGGCTTCACGCTTTCGCATCTTTCCTTCGAGAAATGCTCTGTCGTCAAAATCTTCGGAAACGAGGAAATAACAACGTACCAATTCCTCGACCGCCTCCCGGTCCTCGTCAGACGGTTCTTCACCGAGACACGAACCGATCGTCGCTGGCTCCACGAATGTTTCCAGAAACTCGAGAGTTTCGATAGGAACGATCTTCGGATATCCGAACAATGAATGCCAGATCACTATTGAGTCGTCGTCACGCACGACTTGCACAAACCGTGATTTCACAAAAAGACCATCAAGATTTATCACGTCGTTAACGCTCCTTTCTGAGCTTGAATTGTGAATGTACAAATTACACAAGAACTTACCATAACTTTTTTATTTTTACAACCCGCTCGGTATCTTCATTTTTGCGAGCGGATGAAAATGGAGTGGCGTTTGGGTTCTAGCGTCAGAGTGAAGCTCGATACGGGGCAAAAAGGAAAGGGGTGAGGAAGAAATTTTTATTCAAGAATTACTAACGTAACTCCGATGCTTTGCGTCCGGAGGAATCAGAAGTTTTGATTTCGGGCGTTCGATATTCATTATGTTTCTTGTGAAGCCGAGGGCGAGAATCGAACTCGCGACCTACTGTTTACGAAACAGTTGCTCTACCGCTGAGCTACCTCGGCGCAACTATCTAACGGGATTGGTGCGAAAAAATTCGGAGCGAAAGTATTGTTCCAGCGCTTGATTACTCCGGCGGTTAATCGTCCTACACAATAGCATATTTAATGAAATTGCTCCAGAGTGCGAACATGCAATAAACATACTATAATAGGAGTATGGGTACCCTGATTCCAATCGCGTCATATCTTTCGTGGCATTACGGCGCGGCATACCGCGATATGGGTGCTATTTGGAAAGATTTTGTATGGTTTTTGTATCACTTTTTTTCTTTGCCGCTTCTTTTGAAGACATTTTTCTCCCCTCTTTTCCGTTTGAGCGAGCGGGTAGCGAGTTTCGATATGGAGGGAATTCTTGAAACCATTGTCGTAAATACGGTGATGCGTCTTGCCGGCATGATTACCCGCGCGCTTCTCGGCGCGGGCGGCATCCTCGCGCTTGCTATGCTTTGCGCCGCCGGAATTCTTTTCTTTATTGTATGGACGCTTCTCCCGATTCTTGTATTCGGGCTTTTCGGGGGTAGTATCTTTTTTCTTTTTTTATAACTATGAGACGCACGGAAAGTTTTTTAGGCAGAAGTAGATTTGATCCCGTATTGGCGCTCGATGAAACATTCTCGTCTGTCTTTCGACGGATCGTCCTTTTTGCATGCGGAGCCGGCGTTTTTATTTCGCTTGTGCTCTATAGTGTGGCGGGCAATCGACTGATCGGCGCGAATATATTCCTTTCTTTTGTCTTTCTCTGCAGCGCGTGTTTTCTTCCCACGCTCTCTTTGGGCTTCTGGCGGCGGTCAATCCGGTATAATCCAACGGGCGCTTTTTCGGGCCCATTTTTATCGCGGCTCGATTTGTATCTTTACGAGATAGTGCGGACCGCTTCCCGAATGCGCGGCGATAATTTCATTGTATCGTTTTGGCATGCGCTCGCGCGAACGCAGCCCGGCTCACTCATTCTTTCGCGCCTCGGGATCTCTTCTGAAGAGCACGCTCGTATTCTTCGCGCGCTTCGCGAAAGCCAAGGACCGCGTTTGTCGTTTGTCGAATTTTTGTCGCGCTTTGAATCATCCGTGCTTCGGGAAGGGAATGTCGGGCTCGGCGCGAGTATGTCATATATGTTTTCTGCCCATCCGGAACTTTCATCTTTTGCGGTATCGCGAAACATTTCATCTGATGTCATCGCGCGCGCATCAGAGTGGGTTTTTCAAGAATGCATGGTGCGCGACGAAGCGTTTCGATGGTGGTCTCCGACTTCTCTTGGGAGGATTCCCGGGATCGGCAAGAGCTGGTCCTACGGGCAGGTCCCGCTTTTATCTCAATACGCGCGGGAGCTTGATTACGAAGATTCATTTGACGAACTCCTCGTCGGCCGCGAAAAAGAGATCGAACGGATCGAATCAACGCTTCATAAGTCGCGCGGCGCAAATATTCTTATTGTGGGCGAGCCGGGCGTAGGGAAGCACGCGCTCCTTCAGGGGCTTGTCCGTATGATCAAGGAAGGGAAAATTTTTCCCGAGCTTGAGCACAAGCGCGTATTCATGATTTCCGTAACCGCGATTACGGCGACCGGAAAGACAAAGGGCGACGTTGAAGAGATTTTTATCCGGGTGCTCAACGAAGCGGCGAGGGCGGGAAATATCATTCTTGCGATAGAAGATTTTCCAGAGGCGATAGAATCTTTGAGCGCCGTCAAATCAAACGCGTTTGAAGTGTTTCGTCCGTATCTCGGGAGCCACGCGATTCAGATCATTGCGCTTGCGAATACCCAGAGCTTCCGAAAAATTTTGGAGGCGCGGACCGATATTCTCGGATTTTTCGAGAAAATCGAGCTTGAGGAGCCGCGGGAGGAAATGCTTCTTGAAATTTTAAAAGATTATGTCTATGCGAAAGAGGCGGGCACTGGCGGCACCATCCGTATGACGTACAGAGGACTTTCTTCGGTATTGGACGGCGCACTCAATTACGTCACGCAAGGCGCTTTGCCGCGGCGCGCCATAGATCTTTTATTTGAAGTATTCGATGCGGCGAGCCACTCCGGATTATCCCTCATTTCTGCGGATTTCGTGACTTCGTACATTTCCCAAAAGACCTCGATTCCTTTGGGCGACGTGAAAGGAGAAGAGCAGGAAAAGCTTTTGAATCTTGAGCGCGAGATTCATGCGCGCGTTGTGGGACAAGACGAGGCGGTCGTGAAAATTTCTGACGCGATACGTCGCGTGAGAGCCGGCCTCAAAGACCGGAAGCGCCCGATTGGCACGTTTTTGTTTCTCGGCCCCACGGGCGTCGGAAAGACGGAAACCGCAAAGGCGCTTGCCGCGGTCTATTTCGGAGATGAGGATGCGATGGCGCGCTTTGACATATCCGAGTATCAAAATACGGAAGCGCTTGACCGCTTGATCGGCTCATCCGCTCGCGGCGAATCGGGCGTCTTAACCCACCGCATGGAAGCCGCTCCCTATTCACTTCTCCTTTTGGATGAGTTTGAAAAATGCGATAAAAACGTGCGAAATCTCTTTTTACAAATTCTTGACGAAGGATTTTTTACCGATGCGTTCGGGAAGCGAATCAATATGCGAAATGCCATTATTATCGCGACTTCAAATGCGGGTTCTGAAAAAATCCGCGAACTTGTTTCTTCAGGCGCTTCGTTTGACGGTATGCAAAAAAAGATTGTTTCTTATATCCAGGAGGAGCGAATATACGCCCCCGAGCTTTTGAACCGTTTTGACGCCGTGATTGTTTTTCGCCCGCTTGAGATACAAAACCTCCGTGATATTGCGCGGATGATGCTTCGTGGTATTGCGGGCGATCTTGCGAAAAAAAATATCACGTTTGAATTCACGGACGATCTTATCGAGTTTGTCGCCCAAAAAGGGTATGACCCCGCGTTTGGGGCGCGCCCCATGAGGCGTTTTATCCAAGATACCGTTGAGAAGGTAGTATCGGAAAAAATTATAAAAGGCGAGATGCCTCCCGGAAGCGTGTTTCGGCTTGATCAGAAAGATATTCCGTAGGGGGTCATCTCGTTACTCTTTTTTGAGTGCATCTTCAGTGTATATATTGGCAGCATTCCACAAGAGCCAGCCGTTGTTGTCTACGCGTTCCGCTGCGTCTATCTGCAGGCGGACTTTTTTCGCGCCTGAGGGGCGGCCCGCGTCTGCGTCCGATTCGTGATAAAAATCTTCAAGCCACGGGCGGAGCCGTACTTTCGATCGCGGGATGGGATTCAGAATTTGGTCAATCGTTGTTGTTTCGTTAGTTGTTGTTGTGGAGCGCGGACCAAGGTATGAAAATGTTGTTGAAGAAATTTTCCCGTCAAGAAAATCGCGCGCAAACGCAAGCGAGCGCTCCACGACAACGCCGGGATTCATGCGCGCCTGATTCACATTGTATTGGATCGCCGGATAATCTCGAATCGGGTCATTCGGAAGGTAGAGGCCGCTATAGTAGTGCGACGGATAGACCATGAACGAAACATAGTCGAAATTGTCGCCGACGTCGTCGAGGCGCTGGCCTATGCCCACGTCTCCCGCGCGGATCGCCGCGTACCCGAAAAGATCTGCAGACAAAATTATTTCCGGCTTGTGCGTCTTCAAATTCTTATTTAAAAATTCGAAATATTCTTTCATTACTTGATATTTCGGCTTTTTCCCGTCCCATGTAGGATATACAGCATTTTGAACATCGCCGTCCGAGGGGAATCGGATATAGTCGAACTGGAGCTCGTCAAATCCAAGGTCAATCATACGCTTTGAAAATTCCGCGATATAGTTTCTGGCTCCCGGGTCGGCCGGGTCCATCCAGTATCCGCCCCTCCTGTCGCGCCAGAAATTCACGGCGGCTTTTTTCCCGTCAGGGCGCGTGGCGCGAAGATGCGCTTTTCGGGCGCATTCATTCGCGCCGGAATTTGCGCCCGCTTTTCGGGTAAGATACCACTCGGGATGAACATCAATTTGCGACGCGTCTTTGGAAAGCACGATCCGCGCGATAGTCCAGATGTTTTTCGCTTTGAGTTCTGAAAGAAGCGCTTTCAGGCGCTCGGGATCATAATCAGGGCCGCAGACCTCTTTTACGTCAATCACGAGTCCGTTTATCTCGGTTGTCTCGGCAAGATGAATGAGATTTTCTCGTATGCGTGTTGCCCCAACGCCGGGGTCCATTGCGACGTCAGCTGTCATATAAAGCCCCTTGATGTTTCTCGAGTGCGTGAGCGCTTCTCGGGCGCGTTCTTCCGAAGTTTTTTCTTCCTGGTTTTTCTCGCCCGCGCCCGAAAATGAAAATGGCAATGAAATCCCGCCCGATTCTCCGCGCGCGAAATAAAAATACGTCCCTCCGGCGAGGAATCCCGTGATACCGACCCCGATAGCGATACCGATTGCAAATCGCGTCATAATCCTTATTACTATAGTATCCTTTTTCTTGTTTTACCAGTAAAAAAGGAGCGCTAGCGCTCCTTTGATTTTGGTTCGAAGTTTTCTTTGCGGTAGTCAGCGCTCGGATGCCAGACGATCCAGCTTTCTTTGAGGCGCATATCTTTGAATTCGGGTGAAGAGATAGCGACTCTCAGCGCGCGTATTTGATCGCGGAAGTTTTTTGTATCATTCGCATAGGCGGTCCGAATCCCCTTTTCCCCTTTGATGCCTTTTCCGTTTTCGTCGAGTCCGCAGCCGTAGATGTTCGGATAGTCAAATCCTTGGATCCACGCGGTTACCCAGCCGTTCGGCGGTATATTATTTCGTATAAGATAGCGGATCTGCGCCGTAATACTCTGGGCGACAACGACATAGGGGTTTGTGTTCGGGTCGGGAACGCCGAACTCGTTGCACATATAGTGGGAAGGGTAAAACATCCCGTATGTTCTGAAGCCGTGGCGCTCGAAGTCCTCTGGGAATTGGCCGATACCCGGGTTTCTCCCCATGGCCGCATACCCAAAAAGATCTGCCGAGTATGCGCGTTCGGGCGAGCGCGCTCTGATAGCCGCGGCGAGCCGTTCGAGAAAGCGGTTCATCACTTCGCGCTTTTTCCGCGGCGTCTCTTCTCCCGAAGGATAGAAGAGATCTTTCATGTTGCCGTCAGACGGGAATCGGATATAGTCATAGTTCAACTCATCGCATCCGTCATTGATCGCGCGAACGGTGACATCGCGGATATAGGCGAATGTTCCTTCGAGCGACGGATCAAGAAAATATTCTGTTTCCTCTCTACTTGTTTTCCATAAGAGAGTCGGATTTTTTCGTGAGTGAACATAGAGCTCGGGTTTGCGAGCGGCGTAGGTAGTGTCTTTGAACGTGACGATTCGGCAGATGATGTATGCTCCGGAGAGGCGAAAGAGAGCGGTCTTTATACGGAATTTCTCCCCAGTAAGCTCAATACCGCGGTCATCTTTTTTGTCGACGACAACCGCATTCGGTTCGTAGTTCCGTATGAGAAATGCCGCGTTTTCCGCTCGCTCGCGGACATCGATCGCGTTTCGCCCGACGTAGAGGCCCCGGATCGGTTCTTGCGCAGGTATGTTTTCGGGAAGTAAGCAAAGTACTGTTGCTACGGCCGCGATTATTCTCATACGCGCTGTTCCCCCGTGTAAAGGTGCGTATTGCATTCTGCACGAATCCAGGGAAAAAAGCAAAAGTTCTTTTCTCGCGCCGTTCCCTCTTTGTATGGTATACTTTTTGTGAGGTCGAGCAGAGTTGGTAATTTTCCACTTTTTATGAAAAAATCAGGAAAAAAGAAAGGAACATCGCGCGGCGCATGCAAAAATTGTTGCGCGTGCTGTTCCGGATCGTCAAAATCCTGCGGCATGGCGCCAAGAAAGAAATAGATGTAAAGCGGCGCCGCGCGTTTCGGCACCGCTTTTGTATCCTTATCACAAATTATGATCCAATACGTTATATAGCATGAAAGGGCGAGACGATTTACATGTATTGGTTCGGCGGGTACAAAATGGGGATTCAGGGGCGTTTGACGAGCTCTATACCCACATTTTTACCCCGATCTACCGATATGTCTATTTCCGAGTGAAGCGAAAGCAAGACGCGGAGGATATAGCACAGACAGTGTTTCTTAGGGCCTACCAGTCGCTTCCCCGTTTCGAAGACAAGGGGGTTTCTCCTCTCGCATATTTTTATTCAATTGCGCGAAACGCCGTGATTGACCATTGGCGGAAAAAAGGAGAAATGCTTTTCGGGGATATGGGAGACGGGGTATTCGATATTCCGGATTCTTCCGGCTCCGACGGCTCCGAGCAACGTGTTTTGGAAAAGATGTGGGCGGACGAGATTGTTCGTGAAGGAATGGGCGCGCTTACTTCGCTTGAAGCAGAGGCGCTCACGCTTAAATTTATGCACGATTTGCCGAATAAAGAGATTGCGTCGCTTTTGGAAAAATCAGAGGAAGCAATACGCCAGCTCCAGTCGCGCGGCATACGAAAGATGCGTGGTACTACGAAGTTTAATCAATAATGGATATGGACGAGAAAGAAAAATCTATTGAAGTCGGACTTCAATAGATTATCAGAGTAAATTAGTTAAGTAAAAATGGAAGAAAAAGAAAAATTTGAATTAGTCCTTGGCGAGGCGATCAGCCGAATGGAGGACGGTGAAGAGCGGGCGGCAATTCTCGCGCGATTTTCCGATTTTCAAAAGGAGTTGTCCGAAGCGTTCCAAATCGCGGACCGTTTTTCTTTGCTCGGGAAAGACATAAAGCCCGAGAAAGCGCTTCTTCAGAAAATAATACAGGAGATCGGCGTTGTCACACCAGTTCCGGAAAAACGTTTTTCCTATATATCAGGCGATTCAAAAGGTCGATGGTTATTTATTAATCCATTCCAGATTCAAAGAGTTATGAATACGCAGATGAAAGTTCTACTTCCGCTTGTGGTTGTTGTTCTTCTTGCAGGCGGGGTCTATTACTTCAATCAAGCAGGATCGCCGGAGTTTGCGCAAAAAAACGCAGACGAAGCTCCCTTAAGCCAAGGAATGCCTGCGGGAGGAGATTCTTCGGGAAAAGAAACGGTCGCAACAAAATCAGAAGCGCCGTCAACGGGAAATCCCGATGACATTGTCAACGATATCATCGCATCTTTGGCAGAAGAAGAAACGATTTTGAACGACGCGAATGCGGACGCTGATTTTGCGACGTACGATTCCGCGGTACTCGGTGAATTTGGTCAATTCAGCTATGAATAAAATCATTCCGTCAATTGTGGGTGCGGTCCTCGCGATAAGCCCGGCGTTTTCCGTGTTTGCCCAGGAAGGAACACCTCCCACAGCAGTGAATTTCTGTACGCGGATCAGCCGCGAAATAGACCAACGAATTGGCCAGCATATGAGCGAGCGCGAGGCGAAATTAAAGAATCGGCGCGCGGAGCGCGAAGCAAAACTCGAGGAGCGCCGAGAGGAGCGCAAAGACCGTCTTGGGGACTTTCGGGAGCGGCGCGACGAACGCCGCGACGTGCACTACGCGAAGCTCATGGAGCGCGCGACGACCACCGCGCAAAAAGCCGCGGTAACGGCTTTTCAGCAGGCGATCGAGTCAGCGGTTTCCGTGAGAAAATCCGCTGTTGATGCCGCACAGAGCGCCTTTAAGTCGGGACTTGATACTGCTATCGCGAATCGGAAGACCGCGGTGGACGCGGCGATTGCAACGCTCAAGAGTTCGCTTGATGCCGCAATGGCAAAAGCAAAATCGGATTGTTCGTCCGGAGTCGCTCCGGCAACAGCGCGTGAGGCATATCGCACTGCGGTTGAAAATGCGCGCAAAAAATTCCAGGACGATATGAAGGCCGCGGAAAAAGTCCGCGACACCGTGAAGACATTGCAGGATACGCGCCGAGCCGCAGTCAAGAAAGCCGTGGACGATTTCAAAGTCGCGGTTGAGAAAGCGCGCCAAGACCTCAAAGCCGCATTTGGGAGATAGTTTCGGAGATCCGATGCAACAAGAAAAACCCCGAATGGGGTTTTTCTTGTTGAGATTGCGGCCAGGAAGGATCGAATTCCCGTCTATTGTTCGCCTCGTTAGAAATTTACCATTGCGATCAGGGAGAATGGTTCGGCTATACTCACCACAAGTCGAACTCCCGTCTATTGCTCTTGCCCTCCCATCTTTGAAATTTGTTTGATGCGGGATACGAGAATCGAACTCGTATTTCCTGCTTGGGAAGCAGATGTTCTACCATTTAACTAATCCCGCATGAAAGATGGGAGGGTGAAGGAATCTATTGAATTTTCGCTTTCTCTTTTCGGATAACTCGAGCCGCGAGAAAAAGGACCCCGATAATACCTAAAGTCATAATAACATATTTAATTTCTCGCACTTCGGTCAATAAATCAAGGCCCAGGCCGAAGTAGTAGCTTACGGATACTAAAAGAAATGTCCACGGGATTGCGCCGAGCGTGTCGAAAATGAAGAATTTAAAAAAATTCATTCTGAAGTTTCCCGCAAGGATCGGAACAAGGACGCGGACGCCCAACAGCGGCCGCGTAAATAAAACCATTCGTTCGCCGTATTTGTCAAAATAATTTTTTGTCTTGTCGAGAAAGATACTCGTGTATTTAAAACGAGAGAGTTTTTCTGTTAGGAATTTTCCCGCGAACCGACCGAAAAAATATCCCGCGCTGTCTGCAACGATAATGCCCGCAATAAGGAGATACACCGTAGGCCAAAAATCAATGAATCCGAGATAGGCAAGGTATCCGCCGACCAGGAGTGTTGCTTCTTCGGGAATCGGGACGCCAAACCCCGATATGATAAGAATTAAAAAAAGAACCGTATAGAGCGCGGTTTCTGATTCAAGCGGTATCCAGATGAACGCGTAAAGAATATCCATCAGCTTTTCTGTTTTTCGTTATCCTCGTCATCCGGCCGGCGGAGGCGGATATTAATCCAGAACCGCGGATGGTCCACGATAAGTTCGCTCACGATCGCAAACGGTATTGCCACCGCAAGAATAGTGAGAATTACCCGCGGGTTTATAACCGCGTCTGACACCGCTTTAACGGCGATAACATCTTCGATAAGGCCGAAGAGGACCCCGATCAGAAGAAATTCAATGATGCGGAGTTTCTTTTTCGAAAGGTGGTATGACACAGGCGTTTTCTTAAGGTTTTTTGAGAAGCTTCTCCATTATACCACGAACGATTTTCGGATTTGCTTTTCCCCGCGATTCTTTCATGACTTGTCCCACGAGAAACTGAAGGGACGCATCTTTTCCTTTTTTATAGTCCTCAACAGCTTTTGGATTTTCCGCGATTATGTGGGATGCAATATCTTCGAGGTCATTCGTATCGGAGAGCTGCCAAAGTCCGAGGCGCTCGATTATATCCGACGGGTCGTCTCCGGTCTGGAACATTTCGGCAAGCACGTCTTTCGCGGCCAGAGCCGAAATTTTGTCTTCTGCGACGGTGATGAGAATCTCCCCAAAATTTTCCGGTGTTATTTTAAGTCCGGCGATTGATCCACCTTTTTCGTTTACGAGGCGCGTGAATTCTCCGATGAAAAACGATGCGGCAAGGAGGATAAGATTTTTCTTGGGTTTTTCTTGCGTTTCCTCGCCGTGCTCCAAGAGTTCGCTTATAACTTCTTCAAAATACCCGGCAAATGTTTTGTCGCGCGCTATGAGTGTTGCCGCGTCTTCTGGCAACCCATATTCTTTTATGAGGCGGGCTCTTTTCTCGCGCGGCAGTTCAGGAAGCTCGCTCCGTATTTTTTCTATATATTCCTCGGAAAATTTCATCGGCGGGAGATCGGGCTCCGGGAAATAGCGATAGTCATGCGCCTCTTCCTTTGAGCGCTGGCTCACGGTCATTTTTTTGTCTTCGTTCCATCCGCGCGTTTCTTGAATGATTTTTTCTCCGCGTTCAAGCGCTTCGGTCTGGCGTTTAATTTCATAGTCAACGGCGTCAGCCGCAAACTTGAAGGAATTGATGTTTTTCACTTCGACTTTGGTTCCGAATTCCTTTGCGTCTTCGGGCCGAAGGGAAATATTCACCTCAACGCGCATTTCTCCTTTTTCCATATCGGCGTTCGAGGCCCCGATGTAGCGCAAAATCCGTTGGAGCGATTCGCCGAATTCCCGGACTTCTTCGCCCGTCCGAAAGTCCGGCTCGGTCACGAGCTCCATCAAAGGGATTCCCGCGCGATTGAAATCAATGAGCGAGGTACCCGACTCCTTATCGTGTATTAACCTTCCCGTATCCTCTTCAAGGTGTATCCGCTGGATTCTTATTTCTTTTTTTGTGGATTCTTCGAGCGCAAGGGACCCCCCAGTCACGAATGGATGCTTGTATTGGGATATCTGGTATCCTTTTGGAAGGTCTGGATAAAAATAATTCTTGCGGTCGAATTGCGAAAACCTGTTTATGGCGCCTTTGAGCGCGAGCCCCACGGAGATTGTTTTTTTCACCGCACTTTCGTTTATTACCGGAAGCGTTCCGGGATGGCCCATGCAGACCGGACAGATATTGATGTTCGGGTGCTTTTCGTCGGGGTCATTTGCGGAAAAGCAAAACATCTTCGTTTTTGTCCGAAGCTCCGCGTGTATTTCAAGGCCTATGACCGGCTCGTATTTCATGAAAATACCCTACCATAATTATTGCTGCTAAAAAAGTCCGACCGTCATTGCATTTTAGCGGTTTTTTGTATATAATTTTTGAAGATTCTTCATAAGGCCCCATCGTCTATCGGCAGGACGCCACGCTTTCAATGTGGTAAGCCGGGTTCGACTCCCGGTGGGGCCGTAGATTGAACTGTTGATAATTATTGCTGGATAATATGTACCATTGAGCGTATACTGGTTTAATGAGCTCAAGGTGGTTCGATAAAAAAGAAGAAGCTCTGCGTTTACGCAGGCGGGGGCTATCCATCAGGAAGATAGAACACCGTCTTGGCATTCCTCGTTCCACACTAAGCGGCTGGTTTAAAAATATTGTTCTTTCAAAAAAGCAAAGAAATAAATTATTTCGTGGGTGGAAACAAGCACTTATCAAAGCGAGAAAAAAAGCTGTTTTATGGCATAATGGGCAAAAAAGACAAAGAGTAGAAGAAGCACGCCGACAAGCTACATACGTCTTAGGAAATCTAAACGTTGACGATCGTTTTCAACTTGAATTAGCACTGGCTATACTTTATTTGGGAGAAGGCGGAAAAGTGGCAGAAGATACAAGCCTTGGAAGTTCTGACCCTTTAATTTTGAAGTTTTTTATCACATGTTTAAAAAAACTATACTCTTTTGATATCAGAAAAATTCGGTGTTTCCTTCACTTACGGGCCGACCAAAACCCAGAGAAAATGAAACGATATTGGTCAAGAGAGCTTGGGGTATCACGAAAAAATTTTAAAAAAGTATCGATCGACAAAAGAACAATAGGTTCAAAAACCTATCCCTACTATAAAGGAGTTTGTGTATTATATTGCGGTCACGTTGGCATCAAAAGGCGGTTATTATATCTTAGCCGAATGTACTGTCAAAACGTTATTGACGATGCAGGTATTCATTAGTAAAACCTCACTGTTGGCTTTATTAGGTATTATGCGCGGTTAGCTCAGTGGTAGAGCGTCACATTGACATTGTGAAGGCCGCAGGTCCGATCCCTGCACCGCGCACGAAATTTCGGACGGTTAGCTCAGTTGGTTAGAGCGCTTCGCTTATTCACCCCGTTAGATTTGTGTGATTAGCGAAGTGGGCGAAACGGTTTATAACCGTTTCGCGGGACTTTACCGAAAAATCCGATTCCGCGGTGGACGATTAGCTCAGTGGGCGAAACGATTTTTTATCGTTTCGCGGGATTCTACCGATATATCCGAATTCGACTTGGGCGTTTAGCTCAGTGGTAGAGCGTCGCGTTTACACCGCGAAGGTCCAAGGTTCAATCCCTTGAACGCCCAAGTCGAATTCGAAAGAAAGGAATCCCGGGGACGAGCGTCTGCTTTACACGCAGAAGGCTGTAGGTTCGATCCCTACATTGCCCAATTTCTTTTTCAAATGCTCTTTCGCTGATATAATTGAACAATGCAGAATATCGCTCCGTATGTTTTGATAATTTTTAGCGCCTTCGGCGGTTTTTTGATCTCCTTTTATATCCATCACAAAAAATCGAGCCGCGAGGTCTTGGTGTGTCCTCTAAACTCGAATTGCGAAGAGGTCATCCATAGCGATTTCTCAAAGTTTTTCGGTATTCCCGTAGAGATTCTCGGGTTTTTGTATTATGGTGCTCTTGCGGTAAGTTACGGATTTATTGTCGTATTGCCCGAATTTGCGCCGTCGTATTTTCACTACGGCCTTGTTTTGGCTTCTGCGGCCGCGTTTCTTTTTTCGCTCTATCTTACATTTATTCAGGCCTTTACGCTTCGCGAATGGTGTACGTGGTGCCTCACCTCTGCGATGCTCTCGACTGTCATTTTTATTTCGTCGGCCGCGGGCGCGAGTGCGGGATTTATTGCGTTCCTTGCGCTCGCCAGCCAAGTTCTTCTGGTTCTCTATGCACTCGCAATGGCGATCGGTCTCGGCGCGTCAACCCTCACGGATATTTCGTTTTTCCGGTTTTTGAAAGACAACGAGATATCGGAATGGGAGTTCGGGGTCTTGCGGCTTTTTTCCGAGGTAATCTGGTTTTCTCTTGCGATCATTATTCTTACGGCTCTCGGCATATTTTTCGGAGACATCAAACACTACGCGTATTCCGGAGAATTTATTCTCAAAATGATTTTTGTCGGTGTTATTGTTGCAAACGGCGCGGTTTTGAATCTTTATGTCATGCCGCGGATTCTTTTGTCCGCGAAAAGTGAGGATCGCGGCTACGAGCCCGGGCGCGCAGTGCGGAAAATTTCTTTTGCGCTCGGCGCAATTTCCCTCGTATCATGGTTCAGTGCATTTTTTCTTGGCTATGTATATCTGCCGCTCGCTGATGTCCCCCGGTTGTTTTTTATCTATGTAGCATTGGTTTTTTGCGCGATTATCGTGAGTCAGATCGTGGAATCGCGTTTTGTTCCCGCGAGGCGGACGTTTTAGCGTGTTTTTCCGGCGACGCTTTATTTTTCCGCAAAAACGTGCTATTTTAAACACGAAATTTTCGAATATTTTTTGGAAGCGTGGCAGAGTGGTTGAATGCACCGGTTTCGAAAACCGGCATACCTTTACCGGTATCGGAGGTTCGAATCCTCCCGCTTCCGAACGAGTCCGGGCTCATCGAGGACGAATGAGGAGCGGAGAACGCAGTTGACTGCGTTCGTGAGGATGAGAAAGCCGGAGCGATGTGCGACGAGCTGTTGGCGAGGAGCACCGCGAGGCGGGGTCGCGACCGAGGAGGCGGAAGCCGACGAGAGTTGTGGCCGAATCCTCCCGCTTCCGCCAAAATTGGAAATTCGTTTTTGAACCGAAAATTAATAATTAAAAAGAGAATAAAAATATGAATCCAAACAAAGCGTTGTGGGAGAAAGGCGACTTCACCGAGATTGCCGTCTTCATGCGTGAATCCGGCGAAGCACTCGTTAAATCTCTCGGGATAGTGCCGCCGGTGCGAGTTTTGGATCTCGGCTGCGGCGATGGCACTACGGCAGTTCCTCTAGCCCTTTTGGGGGCTGAAGTTGTCGGTATAGACATTGCCAAGAATCTCGTTGACGCCGGGAACAAACGAGCTCTCGAGATGGGTCTCACCAAGCTGACATTTCAAGAGGGAGATGCGAGCAACCTGCAAGGGATGAGTGACCATTCGTTTGATTTGACCCTCTCTGTGTTCGGCGCCATGTTTGCTCCCAAGCCCTTCGACGTGGCTAAGGAGATGGTCCGTGTCACAAAGCCGGGTGGCCGTATTGTGATGGGCAACTGGATCCCCAACGATCCAACTTCATTCGTGTCGCAGCTGTTGAAGATAAGTGCATCGTTTATGCCGCCTCCTCCTGAAGGATTCGTCAGTCCAATGACGTGGGGCGTGGATGCCAATATCATCGAGCGTTTTGGCCAGGCCGGCGTGCCCAAAGAGAAAATCTCCATGGTCAAAGACACATACTCCTTTATATCGCCTGACAAAAGCCCGACACAATTCATCGAATTATTGGAACAATTCTATGGCCCAACAATGAACGCATACGAGGCGGCTCAAAAGAGCGGAAAAGTGGAAGAACTCCACAGCCAGCTTCTGGAGCTGGCGAAAGCGCAAAACAAGAGCACTGACGGCGGCACTTCAATACCCGCCACCTTCTTGCGAGTGACTGTTAATCTTTGAGTTCATGCCTGGCCTCTGTCTTTGAATTGAAAGAATTTGCCGCCACATCTTACGTCACTCCTTCACATAAAGTTACGGAAGTGCGTAGTAAGATTTCGGAGTGCAAAGCAAACTCCAGTAGCAGTCCCTCGACTTTACTCGGGACGCTACGGGGCAGGGAAAAACTTGTTCCCGTTTTGTCTGAGCGAAGCGAAGTTACAAAACGCAATCCCGCCTTCAAAATTATAAAATAGGTGGCGGGAAAATCGTCCCCCGGTAGTACAACCCTCAGTTGACTACGGGTATACTTTCCGCTTCGGTTCGGATATTTTCAAACAGACACCGCCAGTTAGGAAATGAAGTCATTGGCTCGCCAGCCGTTTTTCGAGGAAATTATTGTTCAAGTCCCGATGATAAAATCATCGAGGATCCTCGACAAAGTCGGGACCGTTTTGAATTCAGCAAGGCCGGAAGCGATGTTATAAAGAAGTCGAT
>Ga0209211_10001993_pt1 | contig 36562 bp, 28 predicted proteins | sample RifGroA2_FD_183992 | JGI IMG/M metagenome (GOLD analysis project Ga0209211, IMG submission 183992) | Groundwater microbial communities from Rifle, Colorado, USA - Groundwater A2 (SPAdes) (version 2) | ecosystem: Environmental > Aquatic > Deep subsurface > Groundwater | place: Rifle, Colorado... | reverse complement strand
AGACCCATTGCGTTTGCCGTGCTGATGGGTCTGCGCATAATGATTGATTTGTTCGTGAATATTGACGAATTCACGGAGCAGACTAACATCGGCTTTCTGGACGTTTGCAGGAACATAGCGATTTATTATGGCAGAAACAGTTTGCTGTATTTCAGAGATTTTTCGGGAATGATTACGGTTGTCGCGGCGGTGTTTTCTCTGGGCAAAATGACCAGAAACAACGAGTTGGTCGCCGTTATGTCTTCAGGCGTAAGTCTGAAGAGAATAATCGCTCCGATATTGTTTTTGTCGCTGATGTTCACCGGAGTTCACGTGGCGGACCAGGAATTTTTAATTCCGCCTCTGGCAGACAAACTTGTTCGTACTCACGATTCGATTGACAAAACGCTGTCGTATGACTTGTGGTTTATCAGCGACAGCAGCGGCAGCCTGTTCAGCTCGTCGCAATTTAAGGTCAAAGAGAACGTCATAGTCAATCCGACGATAATCACCAGAAAGCAGCGAGGCGATTCAGAGTTGTGGGATGTAACGGGCATTATTAAGGCTGATTCAGCTTCTTACGACCCTGACGCAAAATCGTGGATTTTCGACAACGGAGTATTCTGCAAGATATCCACGAAACTGGAAGACAGGCCTTCTGAAACGATTAAATCATATCCGAGCGACCTTACGCCGAGGGATATTCCCATCAGGAGAAAGTCTGTGCAGATGGATTTGCTTAGTTCTTATGACCTTGTCAAACTCGCTAAGCAGAGCCCGAAAGATTTGGCCAAACTTTATGCGCAGAAAAATTTCCGACTCACCGACCCGATAGTCAATTTGATTATGCTTATGATTTCGCTGCCGGTGCTTGTTTGCAGAGACCCCAAAACGCTTAAATCAGCGGTGTTTGTCAGTTTTGCGCTGACGGGGTTGTGTTATGTGATGACGTTTGTGTCGAAACTTCTCGCATCGGAAGTGATAATCTCCGGCAAAGTGATGCCGGAACTCTGGGCGTGGCTGCCGATTTTTATTTTCCTGCCGATAGCGTTTATCGAATTAGATTCGATGAAAACGTGAGAAGAAAATCAAATATCAAAAATTAAATATCAAAATTATGGAACGCCTTCGGCGTGATTTTTTAATACTATTTTGTGAGTTATAATTATGGAAGATTTTAAAATTGAACCAGCGGAGCGAATTAAAAGGCTGCCGCCATATTTGTTTGGACGTTTAAACGCGCTCAAACACTCCAAACGGCAGCAGCAAATCGATATTATAGATTTGGGTATGGGCAATCCTCTTGACCCGACTCCGCAGGTTATTGTTGACAAACTGTGCGAGGCCGCGCGCGACCAGCGGAATCAAAGATACAGCGTCAGCAAGGGTGTTTTTAATCTTAGAAGAGAAATGGCTCTGAAGTATAAACGCAAATGGGATGTCGAACTCGACCCCAACAGCGAAATAATCGCCTGCGTCGGAAGCAAAGAAGGTTTTAGTCACATGTGCCTTGCGATGCTTGGGCCTGGCGATACTGCGATTGTGGCAGACCCTGCGTTTCCGATTCATATTTACGCGGTCGCTCTGGCGGGAGCGAATGTCGTTACCGTTCCGCTGGGCAATACCGAGCAATCGCTTAAAGATATGATACACGTCTGCGAAAAGCTGTATCCGCGTCCGAAAGTTATGATTTTAAATTTTCCGCATAATCCAACCGCGATGACAGTCGATGACATCGGCTATTTTGAAACGGTAGTCGATTTCGCCAAAAAGATGCACATCGCGGTCATTCACGATTTTGCTTATGGCGAGACCTGTTTTGACGGCTACAAAGCGCCGAGCTTTATGTCGGCAAAAGGCGCAAAAGATGTCGGCGTTGAATTTACCACAATGAGCAAACCTTATAATATGGCAGGCTTTAGAATAGGATTCGCCGTCGGCAACAAAACAATGATTGACGCTCTGGGAACGGTAAAGGGCTATTACGATTACGGAATTTTTCAGGCGATTCAAATCGCCAGTATCGTCGCGATGCGCGAATGCGACAAGGATATCGAAGAACAGAATCTGAAATATCAGTCAAGACGCGATGTAATCTGCGACGGCCTGAACCAAATCGGCTGGCAGGTCGAAAAACCGAGAGGCTCGATGTTCGTCTGGGCGAGAGTGCCGGAAGAACAGTCAAAAGGCAAAGGCAGTATCGATTTCGCGATGGATTTGATGGAATACGCGAATGTTTCAATTGCTCCGGGCAGAGCGTTCGGCGAAAACGGCGAACATTATATGAGAATCGCATTAGTGGAAAACGAAAACCGCCTCCGACAGGCTGTCAGAAATATCAAAAGATTTGTGCAAAAGGGTTAGCAAAATAGCAATATAATGATAGTCTGCGAAGTAGCGATTCCGCTTTATGCCAGCTTCGCCGTTACCCGCGGATAACGGCGCGACTTTTATGTACAATCCGTTGATATACCGAAAAACTAAAGTATAAGGTGAATGATTTATGTGTAATATATCTTGTATTGATTTTGGAAAAGCATGTATTAAAAAAGAAGAGGTCAAAGGTAAAGCGGTAATTGAAATAGGTTCGTATAATGTAAACGGTTCTTTGCGGTCTATTATCGAGGCCTTGGAACCCGATTCGTATATAGGAATTGACATTGAGTCGGGGCCGGGGGTTGACCAAATATGCGAAGCTGAAGATATTACGAAAACATTTGGATACAACAGATTTGATATGGTAATTTGCACTGAGGTATTGGAACATGTTAAGAATTGGCAAAGCGTAATTCATAACATAAAAAGCGTTATCAAGCCCGGCGGCATCTTACTTATTACCACCAGATCCAGAGGGTTTGTGTATCACGGATTTCCCGCTGATTTCTGGAGATATGAAAAATCTGATATGGAGTTTATTTTCTCAGATTTCGATATTGAAGCATTGGAAAGTGACCCCATCGACCCCGGCGTTTTCTTTAAAGCGAGGAAGCCTGTTAATTTTATTGAAAATAAATTAGAAAACTACAAGCTTTACTCAATAATACAGGGCAGGAGAACTTTGACTGCAACACCTAGTATTTACTGGTCGGTTGTTGGTTTTCCTATATGGAAACTATTTGGCCGAACGAAGTACTCCCGCAAGATAATACATTACATAACACATCCTTCTGATATTCCGAGAATGATGCAACATATATACACAAAGCTCACGGGAAAAACCAACCATCCCTGAAAACAATCTGTTTTATCATTTTATGGCGGCAGCAGAGCAACTTCTCAGGATTAAATTCTTAAAAAGTCTGATACGCTGCTCCAGCTACGGCCATAAAAACCGAACCGGAAAAGAATATCATCTACATTATCAATGCCGCCGACGGTTCGATGTTATAAAATGCCGGAATTTGTACCGGCGTTATTTCTCTGACTCCAAGATTTGCAATTGAAATTGGTATTTCCCCTCGCTAATTGCTCGTCTTGTCAATTATTCGTTTAATCGCGAATAATTGAAAGGCTGATTTTGGGCATCTGTAAGTTATTTTCTGCGTCAAAGAAGATATACACTTCCAGAGCAAGACGGGCTTATACTGTATTTCACCTCTATAACCTCTAAGCTTTTTCCAGCCGCTTATGCCATAGACTTCAAATCCCAATTTTTGCAGTTCTTCAACATCCCAGCCGGATTTATGCTCCTGCAGAGGATTGTCGTCATAGCCGTCCTGTTCAATGTAGTTATTTGGAGTTTTAATTACAATCTTGTTTTTTGCCCATTTCTCCATTTTTTCACACAACTTATATCCCTGGTCTTTTGTCAAGTGTTCGAGTACCTCGAAACACACTACAATATCAAAAGATTTAGGGGCAAATTCAATTTTCGTAATGTCTTCTTTTATATATTCACTATGAATGCTCTTCTTTTGGCTTTCCTGCAGGTATGGTTCAAATAGTTCAACCCCGACAGAAAATGGTACCTTGCAATATTGAATTGCAGAGTTGTAACCACAACCCAAATCCAGAACGGTTTCGCAGCCGGCAAGCTCTCTTTTCAAATAATCCTCCCAGCTGGGAAAGAATTTTTTATATATTGGCTTCAAACTCGCCCATATACTTAAAAACATCAATTTTGGAAATGAGATGCTACCCGTAGTTGTATAAATATATTTATGTTTTTTTTTATGTTTTTTGTACAGCCTTTTTTTGTATTTCACCAGCATTTCTATGTTAGTCCTTAAAGACCTGTGATAAACAAACACTGGAATTACATAAGCTTTTAGTTCCATTTGCCTGACAGACAGACAATAGTCCGCGCCATAACAATGCCAGCTATCAAATGTTTTTTCATCAAACTGAATACTGCTAAACACCGCTTTTGGGATTATCAAAAGGCATTCGTCTAAAGTTTGTACTGCCTCTGGATTTTTAACAGGTTGACTCCACCTCCATATTTCACCGCAATCACTAATACATCCTCTCCCTCTCTCCTTGTTATCGTTACCTTCTTCGCTCATACCAACTACACCGGCGATTCCGAGGTCCGGTATGCTATCCAGGATTTTCTCGGTTTTTTCCAGCCACATATCAGAATCCAGTTCTATATCCTGATGTACGAATATTATATATTTTCCTTTTGCCTGTTTTCCGCCATAATTTAATGCTTCCGCCGCTGATTTGAATTTCCCCTTAGTGTTGTCCAAAGCAATAAGTTCAAATTGGACGGTCTGATTTTTCAAGCTCTGCAATAAAATTTTGTTCAGGGCTTGCTCATTATTGTAAACAACAACTATTGAAAACATTTTTTTACTCTCAAAATATAGTTTGCTAAGCCAGTAATTATCCAATATTTTCGCCGGTATGTCAATGTCTAATAGGCATTTTTTAGCTGTTCAGAGCATATAAAAGCTGATATAATCCTTTTTGCCGTTGTGAAACCAGCCTGAGGCAAGGCGATTAAGATTAAAATTTTGCGATATGCTGAAAAAACTCAAATCAGAATGGCAGATAGCCCGGAATCTTCTCAGTTATATGTCTATTCAGGCAACCGGACAAGCTCTGGCGGTGGTGCTGCCGTTTGCCATCGCGAAAGTATTTTCTAAAACTACTTTTGGACACTATTCTCTCTGCGAGATGATTATATTCCTGTTTCTTGTGCTGATGGCAACAATGAGAACGCCTTTTATTGTTCACGGCAGCGAGGAACGAACCAAAACGGGCATGATGAATAACACCTTCAGCATTCAGTGTATTTTGGTGGCATGCTGCATAACATCTTATATAGTTTTCGTTATTGTTTTCAGGCGTTTTATTCTTCGCTTTGCCGATATCACAAATTCCACGCTTGTGTGTATGTCACTGGGATTTCTCGGTATGGTGTTGAAGGAATTTGTGGTCAGCATTTTTCTCGCGACAGGTCAGCGTAAAACCAGCAGCCTGGCTGATTTGATTTTTGGTGCGGCATCATTTGTTTTAGTCGGCGTTTTTATTATTTTAAATCGTATGACGCTTTCTTCTGTTTTTATAATTTATTTTCTGGCATCGCTGGTTGTGGTATTTTTTTTGATTCCATTCTCATTGAATACCAAGAGCTTACTACCCTTTAAATTCGATATTACTAATCTAAAAAATACTGTGAATTTCAACCTATGGCTGGGGATTGGGGTTGTTGCGGTATATATTGTAAATTGGAGTAGTTTGGCTATCTTGCGAAAATATGCCTCTTTTGAAGATATTGCCACTTATAATCTTGCCTCCAAAGTATTTAAAGGGGCGCAAATGTTAAATGCTATGATACCTATGTATTTTCTTCCGTTTATCAGTGAAAATATTTCCAACCCGCTTGCTATTAAGGTTTATCTAAAGCAAAAGAGGCCGAGGATTGTTGCTATGATAATAGTTGGTTTTATGGTATTTATGTTCATCGTTCCACGTTTGCTTGAGATGCTATATCCCGGCAAATTTATGGGGGCAGTACCAATTGCAAGGCTTCTTCTGGTAGCATCTGTTGTATCTATTAACAGCGGCCTATATGCTCCAATTTTGATTGCCGCCAAACAATACAAAATTTCACAAATAGTCAGCATACTCCTTATACTTGTCAGCCTTATTTCGAATATACTATTAATCCCAAAATATGGACTTTATGGGGCAGCGATTGCGATGATCATAACGCAGTTATACTTTTCTATCGCATACGAGGTGCTTTTTAGATTGGTTTTTAAACCTCAATTGTGTTCACGACAGGAGACTGAATGTCATCTGAATCCTTAATTAGCGTTGTTATTCCCGCATATAACGCGGCTGGGTTTATTAGACGCACCATTGATAGTATTTTAGCTCAGACCTATACGGACTATGAAATCGTAGTCGTAGATGACGGCTCGACTGATGATACCGGCGAAATTGTCAAAAGCTATGGCGGCAAAGTTCGATATATTTATCAAAAAAACGCAGGCGACGGCCCAGCTCGAAACACAGGCATTTCCAATGCAAAGGGCGATTGGATTGCCTTTATAGACCATGACGACGAATGGATGCCCGATAAACTGCAAAAACAAATGGATATATTAAATCAAAATAAAAATCTGCGGTGGTGCGCAGGGAATTTTTACAGGCAATTCGGAAACGCAAAAAGTTTAGCCTGTGATTGCAATAAACTTAAAAAAACATTAGGCAGCCTCGCTTATTTTGAAAACATTCTTACCGCTATGGCTCAAAAACAAGGGGACTTTATGACAAGCACGATGGTTATTCATAAAGAAGTTTTTGAGAAAGTTGGTGTGTTTGATTCCTGCTGGCTTCGCGTCGCTGACCATGATATGTGGTGGAGAATAGCCTATTCATTCCCAGCCATCGGCTACTTACAGGAGCCGTCAGCTATTTTACATCTGGACGTGCAGGACAGCGTTGGAATGGGCCTTCGCCTTCAGACAAAAAACGGCCAAAACGACAGAGAATTGATGACAAAACACCTGCAACTGGCTGACAAGCATAACTGTGCGGATACTTTTAAACCGTGTGCTAAACAATATTTGCTTAGAAGCCTAATGGCTGTAATTTATTACGGATTTAAAAAAGACGCGAGGATAATGGCTTCACAGTTCCGTAATCTGCTTGGCTGGCAATGGCTAATCATTACCTATTTATTAACTATGCTGCCATTACCCGTGATTCATAGCCTTGCCTATATGAGATACAAACTTGGTCTTGAACGACAAATGTCTCGGCGATGGATTACGCCGAAAAAAATCGGAACCCGTCAGGCATAGTTGGAGATACGGGTGCGAATAATTTTTACCGCATTGAAATACACTTCATCGGCATCTATTTTGTCAAAAACATTATAATCATCAACTTTTCTTTCCTTGACTGTTTTAAAATCATCGTTCAGCGCGTCTCCTTTATATATAGCTGAAACATTGCATTCGCCTATGGGCAGCAGATATTTTGGGGACACAGAGCCAAAAATAGCAACCACAGGCGTATTGGTCGCGAATCCAATATGCATTGGACCAGAGTCGCACGTTATCAGCAAATCAAGTTTCTTAATCACGCCGCATAGTTCCGCAACGGATAATTTGTTTATAAGATTTATTGAATTTTCGATGTCGGGATTATCAGAATGCTGCCCAATCAGTATTATGGTGCCGTTATGTTTTTTAAGCTTTTTTATAAGCTCTTTAAAGCCCATCCACGGATGCCATTTTGCCGAGAACGGATGTATGCCTATCCACGGCCTGGGCGAATCGGCGGGAATGAATTTTGAAATGTCGATATCCGGCGCGACAAAACAAAAGTCTGTTTTATCGGATTTTATGCCTGCTGCCGCCAGTAAATCCAGAGCCAACCGGGTGGGGTGCCCCCGTTTTTTGTTCTCAAATGTTTTTACGCCAAGCAGTTTTGTGATTATTGTTCTGATTGGATTGGAATTAAAAATAAAGCAAACGTCAAATTTTTGCTTCCGGAGTTTAAAGAACATCGGCCAAAAACCGCCGAGGAAAAACAAAATCACCGAACTCCACGAATAATTTTTAAGCGGAAAATCTATCACCTCGTCAATAAACGGCAGGCATTTGCCTATTTCCGCCGCTCCGCGTAAATGATGCGCTAACACGGCTATGTGAGCAGTCTTATAATTTTCACGCAGAACCGTTATCGCCGGGGCTGCCATTAAAAAGTCGCCTAATCCCGCGGCGGGCATTACGAGAATTTTTTTACAATTTCGGTTTGTCATTTTTTACAGGATTCAATTACGTTCCGATAAACATCGACATATTTCTGCGTAACATTTTTCCAATCAAAAATTTTCGCTCTTTCAATCGCTTTGCCGCCAAATTCCGAACAGAGCTGTTCGTTTTGCATCAGGGTTGTCAGATAATTTTTGATTGCGTCCCTGTCTCTGGGCGAAATGTATAAACCCGCATCGCCCAGAACTTCCTTATGAGCGGAAATATCCGAGGTGATTATCGCGCAGCCCGCCGCCATAGCCTCGCAGATTACGACACCGAAACTTTCTGCCTTCGATGGAAAAACAAAAATAGAACTGCGATTAAACAGGTCAAAGAAAAGAGGCTCTTTGCGGTCGAGCCAGCCGTGAAATTTCACGGGCATTTTGACTTTTTTCGCTTCCTTTTCCAGTTCGCCTCGAAAAGGCCCTTCGCCGATTATGTCCACCTGCCAGTCGCTGTCAATCTTCTGCATTGCCTGAAGGGCGTATTGAAATCCCTTTCTGGGCAAAAGACGACTGCACATCAAAATTCTTTTTTCTTTTTTTTGCAACGGATTAAAAAGCGATGTCTCAAGGCCGTTTGGCACGACTTCAATGCTTAATTTGTCGCAGCGGCTTAAAATTAGATCTTTCAGCGATTGGCTCGGCGAAGTTATGAGATTTGCTCTTTTCATTAAAAACAGCCAGGCCGGCAAAATAATCGCGTGCAATAAGCCAAACCTGTCCGGATTATACTTCGGCACATCCGAGCCGTGGCAGGTGATAACGAAAGGCGTTTTCGTTATTTTGTTCATCAGATATGCCAGCGGGCTGCCGGGAACGGCAAACTGGCAATGAATAATATCATATTTTTCCTGCCTGCAAAGTTTCAGAGTTTTAAAAAACGCGCCCGGCAGATAAGTCGCCAGCTCGTGCGGTTGGCAGATATTCGGTTTTCCCCTTAACGCCGGCGTGCGATAAACATTAAAATCGTTCACCCGCTCATATCGCGGCGTATCTTTATAGTGCATTGTTACGACATCAACCGTATGGCCGAGTTTAACAAGATGCGTGCATAACTCAAAGGTTACAGGAGAAGCCCCACCGCCGACCGGCGGAAATTCGTGATTCAGCATTAGTATTTTCATTTGCTTTTCAACTCAAAGACGACGAACTGACCGTAAATTTTAACCGGCGTGTAATTTTGCATTACCAAATCCCGCAGAGGTTTCATCGCGGCAAACCTGTCGGCCTCAATTTTGCCAAGCTGCTTTTCGAGCATTGTTCCATAATTGATTTCGTAATATTGAATAGTTGCAGGGTCGTTCGGCAAAAATCCTTTTTCCAGCTTCGGCCACAATTCCAGCGCAGGTTTATTCCAGGGAAAATCAATTTTATGCGTGTCAACGATATATTTCGCCTTGCCCCTGTCGAGGTCGGCGGCAAGCTTGGTTGTGTAAGTTTTCAGACTCTCCGGCGATACCACATACATCTCACTGGTAAAAGGCTCGTCTGTACAACTCAATCTTTGCGCTTCCATATAAACGCCCGGATACCAGCCCCAGACCCAGATAGTGTCTTTCTCGACGCTGTTTTGTTTGATATATTCAGCGGCCTGCTCCCAGTCGCCTTTATAATTGTACCGCTTAACCTGCTTTATCTCGTCGATTCGCTGTACATACCCTCTGCTCAATCTGCCGTAGTTCTGGCCGGAGTGCGGACTTTTTGCTATGCCGAATACGATGTGCCAGCCCATTGAAATCATCACGAGCAGCCCGACAACGCCGCCTAAAACATAGCCGATTTTATTTTTTGCGCTGCGGAATTTTTCGCGGTACAGCCAGAAAATATATCCGCCAGTCATCGCCGCCGAGGCGTTAAGCGGAAGGTAATACTCCTCATAACTTCTCGGGCTTACCCAGACAAGAGCCATATCAAAGAGCCACCACAGGCCGAAAAGAAGCACAAATTTTTCACCCGGATTCGCCTGCGATTTGGTTTTCCTGGCAAGCTGCCGCAGCCAATTAAACCATCGGACAATTATCGAAAGCAGAGCAATTGATATTGGCAAAATCAGCAGACCGTAATACCGCATAACGCGGGCGGCCTGCTCGGCAAATGTTATTAACTTTCTCGCGCTGCCTACATAGGAATCGCCGGACGAGATTTTTTTTGGACCGATTCCCAGCGCATCAATAACAAATTGATAAGGCAGATAATTACTGCTGTGCCATCCTATAAGCCAGATGAACAGCGGCAGAAGCGAAGCCGTCGCCCCGGCCGCAAGAAGCAGAATATCCACCATTGTTTGTTTAATTGTGCGATTCTTTAAAATCGGCTGCAAAATCGTGAAAAGACCTACAGCGCAGATTGCCGAAACGCCGGTCTGCTTGAACAAAGGCCCCCACGCCAAAAACGCCCCGCTCAAAACCGCCCAGTACCATTTGCCTTCGAGCTGACGATAAACATAGCAGCAAATGCCGATAGTCATCACGGCAATCATATATTGCTCTTTGACATTGCCGAATTTCGCGATTAAAGGCGAGGACAAATACAGCGATGCTACAACCGCCGAGACAACAGCGGCAAGCGAGCCGAAAATTTTTCTCGATGTAACAAATATAAAAATAATCACCGCTGCCTGCATCAGCATTTGTATAATTTCAGCGCCGGTCTCGCCGAACCCAAAAAGACTTATGCCGAGCATATTCACCAGCAGCGTGCCGACCTGCGCTCCGGGCGTTTCGTCAATGCCAAGTTTCGCTCCGCGCAAAATGTGTTCAGCGGAATAGACATAAGCTCCGCTGTCAAATGCGCCGGCGGAATTGAATTCTATATATTTCCCCGCAACAAAAGGAATGCCTGCCAGAATAACAGCGAACAGAATCGGAAAAAACTTCCGCCAAAAAACAGATTTGGCTTTGATTTGCTGTTCTGCCGCTACTGGGTGATGTTTTCTCTTATGCCTTTGGTTCATCTGTGTCGCCACGCTGCAAAAATTTCCTGACGGTATATGTCGGCCTGTTTTGTGATTCGTGATATGTCCTTACAATCATTTCCGCCAGCAGCCCCATCAGTATTAACTGAAAAAACGCGATGAACAAAATCGCCGAAAGCAGCAGCAATGGATTGCGATTCATACCAAGATGCTGCGGACTAATAAATTTCATATATAAAACCACAAGGCCGCAGAGAAATGACGCGATGCCGCTGAATATGCCCAGTCCGCCGAAAATATAAATCGGCTTTGTCGCGTAAGAACCTAAAAATTTAACCGTCATAAGGTCAAGCAGCACCTTAATAATGCGCTCCAGACCATATTTCGCCTCGCCGGTGGTGCGAGGGTGATGATTCACAACCATTTCGGTAATTCTCGCGCCTGACCAGTTCGCAATCGCGGGAATAAACCTGTGCATTTCGCCGTATAATTTCGTCGTTTCCATTACCTCTCTGCGGTAAGCCTTTAGGCTGCATCCGAAGTCGTGCAGATTTACGCCTGTCATTTTGCAAATTAGCTTGTTGGCAATCATTGACGGAATTTTGCGCGTGATGGTTTTATCTTTCCGGTCTTTGCGCCAGCCGCTTACAATATCGAATCCCTCGTTTAGTTTATCCATCAGGGCTGGAATGTCCGCAGGGTCGTTCTGACCGTCGGCATCGAGCGGCACTATGACACTGCCTTTGGCGTTATGAAAGCCGGCGCTCATCGCGGCGGTCTGGCCGAAATTTCGGCGGAACATTATCACTTTGACACGTTCGTCTTTGCTGTAAATCTGCTCTAATACTTTACAGCTGTTATCGCTGCTGCCATCGTCGATAAATATAATCTCGAATGAATACTTGCCCTGCAGCGCATCAATGGTCTGCCGGCATATATTTTCGAGATTGTCCTGCTCGTTATAAACAGGAATGATTACCGATATATCAAGATTTTCATTCATTTAAAGCCATCCTAAACCACTAAAAAAGAGATTATATCAACATATTCCAAAAACGATAATAAAATTATAACACATTGTCAATTCTGCAATTAGCCGCATTTATCAAAAAATTCAAAAAAACATTTGACAAGTTAGGAACAGCTAACTATATTAGTGATAGTTAAGTTTTGAGGTATTATGAACGTCAGGAAAAAATTATCCGCTTCAAGCGAAGATTATCTTGAGGCCATATACAACCTTGTCAGCCTGCACAAAGTCGCACGGAGCAAGGACATTGCCGAGAGTCTGGGCGTTTCAAGAGCTTCAGTTACAGGCGCTATTAAGTTGTTATCCGATAAGGGGTTAGTGGATTATAAACCTTATGGTTACGTTTATCTCACCGAAAAAGGCGGCAAAGAAGCCGCGGCAGTGGCCAAAAGGCATACTATAATAGAGACATTCTTTGTAAAAGTTCTTGGCGTTGACCAGCAGGAGGCAGAATCTGCCGCCTGCAAAGCCGAACACGCTTTAGGTTCCACCATTATTCCCCGATTGTTGAGTTTTACTGAATTTTACTGTGAACAGGACAATATTGCCGCGGAATTTAAAAAATTCTGCAAATCGAAAGGTATTTAGGTTCTCGCAATGGTTCAGACGCATACTTTGTTAAGAGATATAACCAGCGGCACAAAAGTAAGGCTTTTTAAAATAGATGCCGGCCAGGCTCTAAAGGCAAGACTGGCGGCGATGGGGTTTCTGCCAGGCGTGCAATTTACCGTAATGAACAACGGACACCCCGGGCCATTTATTATAAACCTAAAAAGCTCTCGCATCGTCCTCGGCAGAGGAATGGCCGGGAAAATTTCCGTTAAACCAATATAGAAACAATCACAGATGGATATAAAAAAAATTACAGTCGCTCTTGCCGGCAATCCAAACAGTGGAAAAACAACCATATTCAATTCGCTCACCGGCCTGCATCAGCACGTCGGAAATTACCCCGGCGTTACCGTTGAAAAAAAAACAGGCTCGTGCAGATTTGAACAACATCAGCTTGAAATCGTCGATTTACCCGGAACATACAGTCTGACGGCTTATTCAATAGAAGAAATTGTAACCCGTAATTTTATTCTTGAAGAAAAGCCTGATGTCGTAATTGATGTTGTCGATGCCTCAAACATCGAAAGAAATCTTTATCTTGCTGTCCAGCTTATGGAGCTTAATGTTCCGCTTGTTCTGGCATTTAATATGAGCGATATTGCCAGACAAAAAGGCCTTGTTTTCGACATCGAAACACTTTCAGTGCTTTTCGACGCCAAAATAGTTCAAACAGTAGGAAACAAACAGCAGGGTATGGATGAACTGCTCAAAGCTGTCGTCGAAACAACTAAAAATCCGCAGCCGAATTACACCGACCGTATTAAATACGGAACCGAGATAGAAAATGAAATCGTAAAACTTTGCGGCCTCCCCGGCATAAACAGCCGCTGGACGGCTCTCAAACTGCTTGAACAGGATGCGGATGTTTTGAAACAGATAGACAATCCGGAAACTATTAAAACCTGCCAGGAAAGCATTGGAAAACTGAAAAATATTTTTGGCGAAGAGCCGGAAATAATTATCGCCGACAGAAGATACGGCTTCATTTCCGGCGCCTGTCAGGAAACAATAAAAAATACGAGCGAAAGCAGACACAACCGCAGCGATGCGATTGATACGGTAATAACCCACAAATTTTTAGGCCTGCCCATATTCATCACACTGATGTATTTGGTATTTGATATTACTTTCAAGCTCGGCGAATGGCCGATGGCTTGGCTGGAAATGTTTTTCGGCTGGCTCGGACAGATTATATCTGGTTTCTGGCCTGCTGGAAGTGAAAGCATTTTAAAATCGCTTTTAGTTGACGGCATAATAAGCGGTGTTGGCGGAGTTATTGTGTTTTTGCCAAATATAATGCTGCTATTCGCTGCTATCGCTATTCTCGAAGACAGCGGCTATATGGCTCGCGCCGCTTTTGTTACCGACAGATTTATGCACAAAATAGGTCTCCACGGCAAAAGTTTTATTCCTATGCTAATTGGCTTCGGCTGCTCTATACCCGCGATTATGGCCTGCCGAATCCTCGAAAACAGACGCAACAGAATAACAACTATTCTTATCACACCACTGATGAGCTGCGGAGCAAGGCTTACGATTTACGCACTCATAATCCCAGCGTTTTTTGCCGAGCGATGGCGAGGGCCGGTGATGTGGCTGATTTATTTTATCGGAATTGTTCTTGCCGTTGCCGCGGCAAAAATTTTGAGAATCACGCTTTTAAAAGGCGAAACTGTGCCATTCGTAATGGAACTTCCGCCTTATAGAATGCCGACCGCAAAATCAGTTCTGATACATATGTGGGAACGCGGCCGGCTGTATCTGAAAAAGGCAGGCACTGTTATTTTGCTGATTTCAATAATTTTGTGGGCTGCCGCAAAATATCCGCAAACCAATCCCGACCGTCTTGCAAATTTGAGTGATGCCGAGGCGCAGACTGTTATGCTCAAGCATAGCATAATAGGCAGAGCCGGTGTTGCCCTTGAGCCGATGCTAAAACCTCTTGGGTTTGATTACAAAATCGCCACAGCCCTGATAGGGGCTACCGCCGCGAAAGAAGTTTTCGTAGCACAGATGGGAATTGTCTATGCCGTCGGCGAACACGAAGACGTGTCGGTCTTGCAGAAAAAATTGAGGGCCGATTATACGCCTTTGCAGGGATTTTGCATTATGCTGTTTTGCCTGATAAGCGCGCCCTGTGTCGCTACAATCGCCGCGACAAGAACAGAGACCGGCAAATGGAAATGGGCGATTCTCCAATGGGGCGGATTAACCGCTATGGCCTATGTTATTACATTGATTGTTTATCAGGCCGGAAGATTATTCCTATGATGAATAAATTAAAATCGCACCCATAAGCAGATAAACTACCGACAGAAGTCGGAGGGTTGTTGTGCTTTTTTCAGCGAAGAATCCTGCTATCGCTCTTGCCTTTTGAGGAGCTGCGATAACAAACGCCGCCCCTGCCAAAGCCAAAATTCCGAAAGCTATCAGTATCCATTCATATCTGCACTGCTCTGAAACGCCGAACAGTATTGCGATTCCCACCAGAGCCTTGATGGCCGCCGCAAGATAAATACCTGCCCCACGCGAAAACATCAGACAGTATTTTTTCAAAAAGTCCGGCCTTAACATAACCACAATACCGTCGATAATAATCAAAATAGCAATAATTTTTGGCATCCACTGCATAATCAACTCCTTAAAACAAATCCAAATTTATTAACGCTAATCGTAGCACATTGACGAAAAATCACAATAGCAATGAAACAATTTATAATTTACAGTTTAAAAAGCGTTATTTTATCGGTCGTTGAGGCAAAATGTCCTTACAAGTTCAAAATTTAAACGAAAAACTGCTCGAAAACAGCCTCGGCAAAATAGTAAAAGCCTTTCTCGATTACCTTACTATCGAAGCAGGTTTAAGCGAAAACACCATTCTCGGCTACGGCAGAGATTTGCTGGAGTTTTGCGAATTTTGCAAATCCAAAAATATCGCCAGGCCGGCAGACATCACCACCGACATACTTTTTAACTATATAAAAGTCATATCAAAGCAGGGCAAAGCAGAGGCATCAATAAACCGCTCCGTAGTCGCTATAAAAATGTTTCTCCGTTTTTGCCGAATGATGGGACACGTCGAAGACGATTTGACAACAATGCTCGAAAGCCCAAAGCTGTGGCAGCGACTGCCGATTGTCTGCAGCAAGGACCAGGTTTCAAGATTTCTTGCCGCCCCAGATGAAAAAGAACCATATTATTTGAGGGACTGCGCACTGCTCGAACTCCTTTACGCCACTGGCGCAAGAGCGAGCGAAGCGGCAGGCCTGCACCTCGGCGATGTGAATCTGAAAATCGGCTACATAAGATGTATGGGCAAAGGCAAAAAGGAAAGAATTGTTCCACTCAACAAAACCGCTTCGGCCGTCATTGAACGATATATTGAGCAGTTCCGCCCTGTTCTCGCCAAACCTTTCAGCAAGGATTTTCTGCTGTTGAGCAGGACAGGCAGAGTATTGAGCAGAATTGAAGTCTGGAGAATTGTAAAAAAATACGCCCGCTACGCAGGCCTGTCGAAACAAATGACCGCCCACACTCTCCGCCACTGTTTCGCGACGCATTTACTAAGCGGCGGAGCCGATTTACGCAGCGTTCAGGAAATGCTCGGCCACGTTGACATCGCCACAACACAGATATATACGCACGTTGACCAGGAAAGACTGCGATTGATGCACAAAAAATTCCACCCCCGGCCATAACCTATATTGAAGAATGAAGATTGAAGAATTAAAAATAGCTTCGGCGCAGCCGAATCCACAAATTTTCAATTACCTATTCTACCGTTACACTTTTCGCCAGGTTTCTCGGCTTATCGACATCGTGTCCACGAAGCACTGCCGCGTGATACGCCAAAATCTGCAAAGGCACTACCGTAAGCAAAGGCTGTAATTCTTCCGGAGCCGGCGGAACGGTAATAAGAAAATCAGCGTATTTGCCAATGTTCTCGTCGCCTTCGGTTGCGACAACAATCGTTCTACCGCCGCGTGCGCGAACTTCCTCGATATTGCCGATAATTTTTTCATACTGCGAACATTTAGTTGCGATAAACACCGCCGGCATTCCCTTATTTATCAGGGCAATCGGGCCATGCTTCATTTCAGCGGCAGGCAGGCCTTCGGCGTGAATATAACTGATTTCTTTCAGTTTCAGCGCTCCTTCCAGGGCAACAGGGTAGTTAAATCCCCTGCCGAGGAACAGCCAGTTTTCTCTTTCGCAGGTAGCCGCGGCTATTTCCTTAATCTGCTCCGACTGCGTCAGAACTTTTTCAATTTTGGCTGGTATCTTCGCCAATTCATCAATATAAAACTTCGCAACATCGTGTCCAAGATGTTTTCGTCTGCCTAATTCTATCGCAAGCATTGCAAGCACTGCTACCTGCGCGGTAAATGCCTTTGTGCTTGCCACACCGATTTCCGGCCCGACGCGAAGATAAACGCCTGCATCAGTGGTTCTGGCGATTGTCGAACCGACGACGTTCACGATGCCCAGCACAATCGCGCCTCGTTCCTTTGCCTGCTCGACAGCGGCCAGCGTATCAGCCGTTTCACCCGACTGACTGACCGCGATTACAACCGTGCCATCATCTATAATAGGATTTCGATAACGAAATTCGCTTGCGTATTCTGTTTCGGTATTTATTCGAGCGAGATTTTCGAGCAGGAATTCGCCGACAAGCCCCGCATGCCAGGCTGTTCCGCAGGCGTTAATAATAATCCGTTTTGCCCTTGTGATTTCCCGCCAGTATTTATCCAAACCGCCAAGAACGATTCTGCCGTCCCGATGGTCTAATCTGCCGCCCAGGCACATATTCAACGCTTTGGGCTGCTCGCAGATTTCCTTGAGCATATAATGCTGAAAACCGTTCAGCTCGATTGCGTCGAGCGAAAATTCTATCTGCTTCAAATCTTTGCGGATTTCGACGTTATCAATTGTCTTGGTATGAAACCCCTTCGATGTGCAGATAACCATTTCGTTATCCGCCATATATATCGCCTGGGTTGTATGCTCAACAATCGCCGAGGCATCGGACGCGATGATATATTCGTTTTCGCCAAGTCCGAGTATCAGCGGGCTTCCCTTTTTCGCGCCGATGAGCATATCCGGGAAATCTGCGCAGACTATCGCAAGGCCGTAAGTACCAACAAGCTCGTTAAGCGCACGCTGCACTGCCCATTCAAATCTGTTCTGTCCTGTGGTAGGAGTGCCCTTTTCATTATGACCCGCGTAAAGATAGCCTATCAGGTTAGAGATAACTTCGGTATCCGTCTGACTGGAAAATTTGCAGCCCTCACTTATCAGCCAGGTCTTTAGAGTGCTGTAATTTTCGATAATTCCGTTGTGTACGACCGCGATTTTGCCGGTGTAATCGAGATGCGGATGGGCATTTATAGTGTTCGGTTCGCCGTGGGTTGCCCAGCGGGTATGGCCGATGCCGAGAACTTCGGCTTGATTTATCGGCTCCAAAAGTTCTTCAAGAACGCTGATTCGACCGCTGGACTTGGTTATTTTTATAACGCCGTTGTTCATCAGGCCTACGCCGGCCGAATCATAACCTCTGTATTCAAGCCGCTTTAAACCTTCTATAAGTATCGGCTGCGCCGGTTTTTTACCAAGATAAGCTACTATTCCGCACATAAATTCGCCTTAAATCGAGTGTAGAAACTTAAAACCGGTATTATATCTGTATCGTAGAAAAATGTAAATAACCAATCTGTGCTTGCAAACCCGGCATAAGCACTGTATTATTTTGTTTAGAATTTAGATATTCGGATTTAGGATTTTCTAATTTCGGGGTGTAGCTCAGTTTGGCTAGAGCGCCTGGTTTGGGACCAGGAGGCCGTAGGTTCGAATCCTATCACCCCGATTGCTGTTATTTGCGTAGAATCGGTATATTATCAGCAAAGACGATTATCTTGAACTTCTCCGCAAAAATGGTTTTTATTCTCAAAGGATACAAAGGCATTTGTTTGGGTAGTTCCGCCTGAAGAAAAAATACCAAAAAAAAGCCCTGCGGGACACACAGGGCTTTTTTTGCAAAAATTATGTATTCTATTTACGGCTGACAAGCTGCAGTATGCGATTGAGAATTAGCGTGTGCATATTTGTATTTTTCAGAGTCTGTTTTCCGGTCAGGTCGATGCTGTCGGCTTTTCTGTTGACTTCCTTAATCAACTTGTTGTTCTCAATGTCAACTCTAAGGCATTTCTGAGCATCTGTAGGCTGTGGCCTGACTATCCTGACAACCTTCTGAGTCATAACCTTTAAGCCAGCAGAATCTGTTATTGTGCAACTAAGCAGATAATCTCCAGGCACAGCGAAAAACTCCGGAGCCTTGGGAGCAACTTCATCGTCAACAATTGCATTAGGGTCAATATTGTTCGGTTCAGGCACATCCGGTTGAACGAGTCGTACATAACAGTTTGACAGCAATCCTCTGCTGTGAGCAACAATAATTCCATTGCCAAACAATGGTAGCAGAATAGCTCTTTCCGGCTCGGCAGGGCCTGGATTGAGTTTTGTAAGTCTTGCAGTGCCGACGAAATTAGGAATTACATTCTGGTTTGCATCTGCTGTCTGGGGAATAATAACATCTTCGGTCAAAGCAGGGATAAATGGCTTTATGCGTACTGGCACAGTTCCTTCATTGCAGATGAACAAGCCTATCCGCATAACCGAACCACCGAGATACAAATCTCTGTCGGTTGTAACATCCGCATACCAGCCGAAGGCGACAGAGCAGCTCAAGACCACAAGAAGCATTATTTTGAGCAATTTCGTTTGTACATGTTCCATGATTAATTCTCCTTAAAACCTGTGTAATCATTCATGGGTATTTTTAAAGTATCCGGCAACACACCAAATACAAAACACCCACTTTTTAGTTAAATATACCATTTTTTTCAAAACAGAGTTCTATGCCCAACTGATGTGTATAGACGAACATCACAGATTATTTATTGCATTAATTCAGGATTTTGGTGCGGATGGGAATTGTAAAAACTATCTGAGGCAAAAGCAGGTTAGTAATGTTTTAATTAGCAACTGTTGCTAATTTGGTTTTCTTTTAAACAAAAAAAAAGCCTATCGCCGACAGGCGATTCGACTACTGATAACCGATAACTGCGTTTCTGTTTTCTACAAAAACTCATCAAAACTGATTAAAAACAACAAAAAATCCGTGAAAATCCGTGAAATCCGCGTCAAAACTTTCAATTTTTTGAAGAAATTTAACAAAATTTGCAAAAAACTTGCGCGTTTTTATCGATTTTCGGCCAAACGCGCAAGCGATTTTTCGATTAAAAGAAGGATAAATCTTTACCACTTTCAACTTTCAACCATTCGCTTTTTGCTATATACTTACAGTCAAACAATAACAGGAAGGCAAAATTATGGCACGAGAACGATTACACAAAATATTGGCTGGATGGGGCGTGGATTCACGTCGAAACTGCGAACAGCTCATTTTGGGCGGTGCCGTCAAAGTCAACGGCAAAATTATCGATACCCTGCCTGCCTTTGCTGACCCGAAAATCGACATTATTACCGTCGCCGGACGGAAAATCAGGCCTGAAAACAAGGTTTATTACCTTTTAAACAAGCCAAAGGGCTTCCTCTGTACGAACAACGACCCCGCAGGTCGAAAAAAGGCGATTGATCTCGTCCCGCCGGGCGGGCGGATTTTCTGCGTAGGCAGGTTAGATGCTGACACAACCGGCGCGATAATCCTGACCAACGATACCGCCCTTGCGGACATCGTAACGCACCCACGTCACGAATTGCCAAAGACTTATATCGTAACCATAAAGGGCAAAGTAAGTACCGAAGCGGTTGAACAAATGAAAAAGGGAGTTTGGCTGTCCGATGGCAAGGCTGTGCCTGGGAAGGTCAAGATTATAAAGGCTCAAGCCGCCGAGAGCATACTTGAGATAAAAATTTCGCAGAGCCTGAACCGCGAAATTCGGCGAATTATGGCGAAATTCGGCTATAAAGTAACCGCGTTAAAACGGTTAGCTATCGGCAAAATATCGACTTATAAGCTTGGCATAGGCAAATTCCGCCCGCTAACTAAGGGCGAAATTGATTATTTGAAAAAAGAGTAGAAAATTTTCCCCTTCTTTCCTAAAATATCCTTTTTAAATACAGAAGAATTGCTAAACTTTAGGCCGATAATACATTAGAGTATCGTTAAATTGTGGATATTCACCGGAGATTATTGCATTGAGACTTGAAAAGATTGTTTTGGATGGATTCAAAAGTTTTGCCGACAAGACGGAGTTCACCTTTAATCAGCAGATTACCGCTATTGTGGGGCCGAACGGCTGCGGAAAAAGTAACGTAGTTGACGCTCTGAAATGGGTATTGGGCGAGCAGAGTACCAAAAGTCTGCGTTCAGGCCAGATGGCCGATGTGATATTCAGCGGCTCGGCGGCACGCAAACCGATGGGTATGGCGCAAGTTAGTCTGCATTTCTCTCAGGCATCATCACTGGGGCTTGAGCAGGACGATTTGGAAATCACACGCAGGTTGTATCGCAACGGCGACAGCGAGTATCTAATCAATAATAAAATCAGCCGACTGAAAGATGTCAAAGAAATGTTTATGGACACCGGCGTCGGCGTTCGGGCATATTCGATTATCGAGCAGGGACAAATCGCACAGCTTTTGACGGCATCCAAAGTTGACCGGCGGGTAATTTTTGAAGAGGCGGCGGGCGTTAGCAAATATAAGGCGCAGAAAAAAGAAGCCCTGCGAAAACTCGAACGAACAGAGCAAAATCTTCTTCGGCTGGCTGACATCGTTGGGGAAGTGCAAAAGCAGCTTCGCAGTATAAAACTCCAGGCTGGCAAGGCGAGAAGTTATCTTCAGTACAGCCAGAGACTCAAGGAACTGCGCGTGAGTTTTTCGCTTTCGCAGTATCATCAGATAAAAATCGATTCGGATTTAAAAACCAATAGTCTGAATGAGCTTGAGACGCAGTTCGCATCGGCTGCGGCGGAGGTTTCGGATAAAGACGCAAGGTTAAGCAATCTGGCGGCGGAGATTATCGAAAAGGAAAATGAAATAAACCGCTGCGATAACTCGTTAGTCGCTATTACAAGCAAAATCGAACAGCAGCAGCAGCGAATAGAATTTCTGCAAAAAAGAATCGAAGAATTGTCCGGCAGAAGCAAAACGGAGCGGGAACAAAGCGAGAGGCTGGCAATTCAAATTGAGGAATTTGAAAAACAGCTCGGCCAGTGCGATTCTGACGCTGAAAAGATTGAAGAAGTAATCGCGGCAAAAGCGGCGGAGCTTGAAAAGATTCAAACGCATATTCGCAGCGTAAATATGGAATGCGCGGAGCTTGAAAGCGAACTTGAAGACGAGAAGACCGGCATTATAGACATTGTTCGGCGAACCGCGCAACTGCACAACGAAATACAGAGCGGAACGGTTTATCGCAATAATCTGCACGGGCAGAAAGACAGGCTAAGCGGAAAAATTTCGCAAAGCAAAACGCAGCTTGAGCAGTTATTAGGCGGCAAGGCTCAAAATCAGGCTCGGCTTGGCGACATAAATAAAATCATCGGCGAACTTCAGCAGAAACTCGAAGATAAACGTCAGCAAATCAAAAATATAGACGCTAACGTTGCGCAGACAAATGAAACGCTGGCAAGAGAAAGAGAAAACCGCTCGGCAATCGGGAGCGAAATTAATGTTCTTGCCGATATGGAAAACAAACGGCAGGGAATCGACAAGGCCGTGAAGGAAATTCTCAATCTGGCGGCGGAAAAAAATAAAACATTCGTCGAGGGCATTATCGCAGATGTGGTAAGAGCGCAGCCCAGATACGCGACGGCGATTGAAGCGGCTCTGGAAGGCAAAACAAACGCGGTCGTCGTGAGCGATACAAATCTGCTGATAGACGATAGCGAGATTTTGAGCAAGTCGCAGGGTCGCGTTAAATTCATCTGCACGGACAGAACAGAGCCTTTTGTCGAAAGCGGCGTTCTGCCGAGCGATTGTCCCAGAGCGGTGGAATTTGTGAGTTTTGACGCTCAATACGCTCCGGTCGTCTGGAGTTTGTTAGGCAAAACGATAATCGTCGATTCAATTCAAAAGGCGATTGAACTTTCGCCGATTTACGGACAGGGATACAGCTTTGTTACGGAATCCGGCGAAGTTCTTAACGCCGACGGCAGTATCGCGGCGGGGCCAATCGGCAGGGCAACAGGCCTAATATCACGAAAAAGCAGATTGACGGAATTGCAGGACGAGCTTGTGAATCTGTCGGGCAGAATAAAACAGCTTGAAGAGAAACTCAACAGCGACATCAAGCAAAACGAACATCTCGAAAGACTGTGCAAGGATTTCAGAACATCGGTTTATGAGGCGAATACCGAGAAGACAAATATCGTATCAGACCTGAACGTCGTCGAGCAGAACATTAAACGAATCACTGATGAACAGCCGATTCTGGCGAGCGAAATTGAACAACTTGAAAAACAGATTTCGCAGACCGTTCAGACCGAATACGAATCAAAGCAGCAGTTGCAGGAACTTGAGATTGTCAATGTTCAGCGGAAGGAAAACATCGCCCTGCTGGAAAGAACGCTTTCGGAAAAGAAGGCTCTGCTTTCGCAGGGTACATCGGAACTGACGGAAATTAAGGTCGCTCTGGGACAAAGCCAGGAACAAAAAAAAGCAATCGCTCAACAGAAAAGCAGTCTCGAAAATCAGATTCGCAACGGCAAAAGCGCATTGGCCTCGGCGAAAGAAATTATCAAAAACTGCGACGAACAGGCACAGCAGGGGCAAAAGGATATATTGAGCATCGAAGCTGAAATATCGCAACTGCTGACGCAAAAGGAAACCACCCGCGAACAAAGCGTCAAACTGCACGAGCAGGTCGGCGTAATGATTGAAACTCGAAATGAACTTGAACTCGCTTTGAAGGCCGCAAGGCAGCGGCAAGGCCAGCTCGATGAACAGATTCATCAGATTAAACTCGAATTAAGTCAGCTTGAGGTAAAATTAGCCGACCTTATTCAGAGAGTTACGGAAGAATTGCAGATGGATTTGAAGGCGCAGTATGAAAATTACAGCGCGGAAGACATGAACTGGGACGCGGTTCGCGAGGAAATCGCGGATTTGCGCGGCAAGATTGAAAGGCTCGGCAACGTCAATGTTGACGCGATTGAACAAATGGACGAGCTTGAAAAGAGAAATGAATTTTTGAGCGGGCAGATTGAAGACCTCAACAACAGCAAGAACCAGCTTGCTCAACTCATCAATCGACTCAATAAGGATTCGGTCGATAAATTCGCAGCGACGTTCGAGCAAATAAGATTAAACTTCCAGGAAGTGTTTAGGAAATTGTTCGGCGGCGGCAAGGCTGATATTATTCTCGAACAGCCTGAAGATATTCTCGAAAGCGGAATCGAAATCGTGGCCAGACCGCCGGGCAAAGAGACGAGAAGTATAAGTCTGTTAAGCGGCGGCGAAAAGACAATGACCGCGATTGCCCTGCTGTTTTCGATTTTCAAGACTAAGCCATCGCCGTTCTGCTTCCTTGACGAAGTTGACGCGGCTCTGGACGAGGCGAACAACGAACGCTTCAATTTGATTGTGCAGGAGTTCAGGAAGGATTCGCAGTTTGTGATTATCACGCACGCCAAGCGGACGATGAGCATCGCGGATATGCTTTACGGGATTACAATGCAGATGAAGGGCGTTAGCAAGCGAATAAGCGTTTCGTTCGATACGTTTGAATCGCCGGAGAAAATTGAAGCACAAGACTCCGCAGTAGCATAAGAAGTGAAAAACTAAAAGTGAAAAATTGTGGGATCCCGCCAATTCGCAAATTAGACAGAGGAAAGCCGTACATAGTAACATTTTTAATGGTTGAAATAGCGGAAAATGTGTATCTTATCTTTAGGTATTACTTTTTTGATAACGGGAGCAATCTGTGATAATACCTTGGAAAGTTGATGTTCCACAGGAGAAACTGCCTGTGATGAACTGGCTGCTGATAGCGTCAATAATCGGCGCATTTTTTTTACAATCCTTTCAAATTCAAAACCATATAACCGTTCGGGTTGACCGTAAACAACCAGTTTCTGATTCTGTGTTATCAGGACTGGATACAAATTCTGTATTGACATCCGACGCTAATTCCGCCACAATTTCCGAATCGAAGCCGCAATCCGTTGAAGATATAAAAAAACATATTCTGCAAAAGATGAAGGAACGTGACTGGGTATATCCGTTTGAAATGTATATGCTCAAAGGCTGGGGGCTAAGAGGAATGGTCGGACATATGTGGCTGCATGGCGGGATAATTCATCTTATCGGCAATATGCTTTTCCTATGGATATTCGGCAACGCAATCTGCGCAAAGTTCGGCAATATCGCTTATCTGCCGATTTTTATAATGCTGGGTATTTTTGCCGCGATGGGGCATCTTATTTTCGATGGCGGACCGGCTCTCGGCGCAAGCGGAGCAATCAATGGCATTATGGGAATGTTTCTGGTGCTGTTTCCGCTAAACACAATCTCGTGCGCATGGTCATTTAATCTGATTTATTGGCGGTCGTTCGAGACATCCAGTTTCTGGATTATTCTGCTCTGGCTGGCGTGGGATATTTTCGATGCCGTTATAGGCGGCGGGAATGTAGCTTATTTTGCACACTTCGGCGGATTTGCGGCAGGAGTTGTGATAACTTTAATACTGCTGAAAATGGAAATTATTAAAACTACCAGATATGAAAAATCTCTGCTTGATATGCTCACCGAAAGACGCGCCGCTGCGCAGCCGAAAACACCATACACACATCGAGCACTTGCACAGGATTATCCGCTCAATACCCCAAGCCACGCGGCAATGACCAATCTGACACAGGTTGCCCCTGAACTCCAATTGCCACCACAACCTATTCTGAGGGCGGAAGATTTTTTCAATAATCCAAAACCGCAAAACTCTTCACCGCAGGCACAAAACATAACAGCACAAGGCAACGATGGGTTTGTACGATTTTATTGCAATTGCGGCAAACGATGTAAAATCCCGGTTAAGTATGCCGGTCAGAACGGCAAATGTCCAAAATGCGGTCAGATGATTAAAATTCCAGACAATTAAAGTTATAAACAACGCTTGTTATTTTGAGGATTGATTATGAACATTAAAAACATTGTTTTGATTGTCATTGTTGCTGTTCTTGCGTTAGGAATTCTATATGCCAAGTATGACAGCGACAGGTCGCGAGACAGAATAGACCTCAAATTCCGCCTAAAAGCCGGCGAATCGCACGAATTCAAAATCATACAATTTCAAAGCGTAAGCCAAAGATTTGAAGACAAGGGGGTTGATATGAATGCGGTGGCGGACACAGTCATTGGCCTTAATGTTATCGGAGTTGATGCCAATGGCTCAATGGACGCAGCTATAACTTTTAAATCCATAAAACTCGGAATTGATACAGATTACGGCCATCTGGAATTTGACCCCGAAAATCCAAAGCAGGTTGACCCAAACGACAAAGCACAACAGGCTTTTGTTATGTTATTTTCCAATGTACTCGGCAGCAGTCTTAAGATGAGAATAACATCGACAGGAGAAGTATCAGATATTATCGGAATCGACGACATTTTTACTAAATTCAAAAATGAAATGACTAAATTGGAAGCTAAAAACGAACCAAATAACCCGGAACAAAAAGAAATGCTGGAAGCATTCAAAAAAGCATTAGGAGCGAATAATGAAAAAAAGTTTGAAGAGTTTTTCTATAAATTCTTCAATGGAAATCTGGTCAGAGACCTTACGGACTCTGCAATACTGCGGTTTTCCGCTGACCCTGTTGCCGTCAGCAAAAAATGGCAGTATAAGCAAAGACTGAATCTCGGCTTTGCAATTGATGTCAATACCGTATGTAAACTGGAACGGCATAATGGCGGAATTGCGTATATTGATACTGTTTCAAAGCTCGATATGAATGAATTAAAAGTTGCCGATATAACCGCCAGAGAAAAAATTCTTATGAAGCTATCCGGCACAGCAAATTCCACGGTAGAGGTCGATGAAACTATCGGCCTGGTGAGAAAAAGCGATGTTCGAATAAAATTGTCGGGAATAAGAAGAATAGAGCCTGATAGAATGACACTGCCAATCCGACCAAATATGAATTTACAACTGCAGATTGATGGCTATACAACTGTTAAATTGATCAAATAGTCAATCGGCGGGCGGGGCATCTGAATTTTTGGCGTTGTCCACTTTTGCTGGCGGGAGTTCTTTGCCGGGGATTTTCATATAAGTAAGCGTGTTTTGGAGAATTTCCGCGGCGACAGGCGCGGCGACCGAACCGCCGGTGTAGCCTTTGCCAAGTCTCTTATTTGGTTTTCTAATTGACACAAGCACAATCACAGCGGGCTTTTCGGCGGGCGCTCCGCCGATAAACGACGCGACATAATTCTGTTCATCGTATCCGCGCGTATCGCTGTGCGCGATGTTGGCTGTTCCGGTTTTGCCGAAGACCTGCCATTTTTCCAGAGCGGCTTTTTTGCCTGTGCCATCAGTAACGACCAGGACAAGAGCGTCTCTGACCATCCACTTTGCGGTTTTGTCGCTAATAATAAATCCGCCGGTTTGGGCGGGGTCGATTCGTTTGACTTTTTCGCCCGCGTCTGAAATAATCGCCAACGCTAAATGCGGCTTGATTCCTTTTCCGTTGTTGGCTAATGTACAAAATGCGCAAGCCATTTGCATTGCGGTTACGGAGACCTCGTGGCCGAACGGCACTCTTGCGACGCTGTATCCTGTCCACTTTTCATAGTTCCAGACAACGCCCGGCTCTTCGCCCGGCAGGTCGATATCTGTTTTTCTGCCGAATCCGAAAAGTTTTATGCCCTCATAAGTTTTTTTCGCGCCCATTTTCTGGCCGATTTTCGCCATTCCGATATTGCTTGAGTGGGAGAGGATTTCGGCGATTTTCAAATTGCCGTAGCCATTTCGATATTCGCCGATTGTGCCGAAGCCGTGGCCGCTATAACTTCCGTTTTCGCAGTAGATAGTGGTGTTCCTGCCTACGGAGCCGGTTTCAATCGCCCAGGCGGCGACAAACGGTTTAAAAATACTGCCCGGCTCGTAAGGGTCGCTCAATGCGTGATTGCCGAGATTTTTTTCGTTCACTTTCACTTTGCTCAAATCGGCGGGGTCGAAACTCGGCAGAGAAACGAGCGAAAGAACTGCGCCTGTATAAGGATTCATTACGAGAGCAACGGCAGACTCGGCCTGGAATTCGTTCATCTGTTTGAGCAGCGCGGCGTGCGTGAATTCCTGAATGGTGGAATCGAGCGTAAGTATCATATCAGAGCCATCCTGCGCGAATGATTCGCATAGGCCAAGGCGTACGGGTCTTCTGGCGGCATCGGCGAAGAATGTGCTTTTGCCTGCTGTTCCGCTCAATTCGGCGTTATACTTCAGTTCCAGCCCGGCAAGCCCCTCCTCGTCCGTGCCGACAAAGCCGACAACATGAGCGGCGACCGAGCCGAGCGGATAAAATCTCTTCCACTTGCTCTCGATGCCGATGCCGTGCAGTTTGAGAATTTCTTTTCGCTGGGTGTCGGTGAGTTTGGCATCGCTGATAATCGGGGCGTAGCCGGTGTTGCGGGAGGTTAAAACCGATTTTGAAATTTCCGAAGGACTTACGCCGATAATGTCGGAAAGAGCTTTGGCGGTTTCCTTAAGGTCGGTTATTACCTGCGGCTCTGCGAAGACGGTATCGACTTTATAACTTGCAGCCAGAATTCTGCCCCGGCAATCGAGTATCGCGCCCCTGCGGGACTTTTCAAGAAACGTGGCCTTTTGCGACCTCTGCGATGACTGATAATAATAGTCGGCCTTGTAATCCTGAAGATAGAAGCAGCGAGCAACCACGCCGAGGAAACCGAGGATAATGAGAATCAACAGAAATATGGCGAATTTTTTATGCATCTTTTTGGTATTAAAATAGCCACAGAGAACACAGAGGACACAGAGATATCATTTTTTAGCCACAAATGAATACGAATAACACAATTAATTTTTAATACGATAATAAGCCGCGTGGGCTAAGAGCCCATCCTACAAATATAACAACTCATTTAGTTCCAAGATTATACTCGACCGCTTCGGAAACAGAGCCGGGGTTTATTAAAAATTCAAGCTGAAGCTGCTTTTGCCAAAGCTGCTGCTTTAACCTGACCTGTTTGGCCTGACAGATTCTGAATTTGTAAAATTCACAGTTTTGGCTTCTCCGCAGATATGCCTCCGACAGAAGGACAAAAGACAGGACAATCACAACAAAAATGTATCGAAAAGCAGTCAAATAACACAAAAATAAAATATTAAAAAAAAAATTGAGGAACTCGCCCTTCGGGCGAAACTGTTTTTTTATGAACCGCGTGGGCTAAAGCCCACCCTACAAAAACTAACTACTAACTATTGGCTATTGGCTATTGGCTACTATTTCGCCGGGAGTTTTATTTTTGTACCAACGACTAACGAATTGCCGTCGTTCAGCACATTTTTATTCAATTTAATAATTTCCTTATATCTGTTGCCGTCGCCAAGCTGCTTTACGGCTATCTGCCAAAGACTGTCGGAATCCTTTATTGTGTAAATCCTGAACTGCTCTTTTGGCTGCTCTTTCTGCGTCTTTGCTTCTTTTGCGGATGGTTTTGAATTATTCGACGCCGCAGGCTCTTTTACTTTTTCAAACATACCGGTCTTGACTAATTCATCGGTTTTGCTCTCAATAGCTGGAATAATCAGCTTCTGCCCGACCTGAATGCTTTCGATTGATGCGAGCTTGTCCCTGTTGGCGTTAAAAATTCTTTCAATCGAAGCGAGCTTCGCGCCTTCCTTTTGGCCGTAAAACTTCAAAGCCAGCTTAGCCAGACTGTCGCCGGTGCGAACTTCATACGTCGCCAGCGGTTTGACGGTCTGCGTTTTTTCATCGACTTTTACTTCGGCAACTGGAATTTGATTTACTTCTGCATTAACCGCTTCCTGCGCGGCGGGCATAACAGGCTGGAAAGCAACCTGCGTTGATTGCGGCTGGGTATTCGGCTCGGCAGAGGCCGGCTGGGTTACAACTGTTACAACAGGTTTGCTCAAAGTCGCGGCGATGTTTCTGCTCTGGCCGACAAGAGCCGGTGCCTGCTGTTTATAGTGGTTTATGTAACCTATGGTGTCGGGCTGGTCTTTGGTTTTGTTAAGGAAATCCGGCAGGCCGTTGATGACAAATGTTATTCCCACGATAAAAACAAGAGCTAACAATAAACCAATTTTTGCGTCAGCCGTCATAATATAAACTCCTAAAAATACAGTTATCAGTTATCGGTTATCAGCTATCAGTCAGCAGTAAAAAAAACTTTTACCGATAACTGAACTTCTGATAACGGATAACTATTTTTTTATTGCCATTCTTAATTTCGCGCTTCTTGCACGCGGATTTTGGCGTATTTCGTCAAACTCGGCGACGACAGGTTTTTTCGTCGCAATTTCATAAACACCGTCGGCTTTTTTCTGGCGAAAATCATTTTTCACGAGCCTGTCTTCAAGACTGTGAAAACTGATTACCGCTATTTTGCCGCCTTCGGCCAGTACAGCCGGTGCCGACGAGAGAAGCGTCGCAAGATTCTCAAGCTCACTGTTCACCGCGATTCTTAAGGCCTGAAACGTCTTGGTCGCAGGATGAATTTTACTTCTCCGCGAATCCGGGTTACACTTCAATGCCCGGCATATTATATTAACAAGCTCCGACGTACTGTCGATTCTTTTTTTGTCTCTGGCAAAAACAATGGAACGAGCAATCCTCCGTGACGCTCGTTCCTGTCCTAAATTGTATATCAGGTCGGCTAATCCCTTTTCGTCCCTGCTGTTGACTATATCGGCGGCGGTGAGTGGCAATCTGTCATCGAGCCGCATATCAAGTTTCGCGTCCTGGTTAAAACTCAACCCCCTGCCGGGGTCGGCAAGCTGTGCTGAACAAAAACCCAGGTCTGCGAAAATCAGGTCGGCCTTTTCAATTCCGTTTTGCCGGAGAACGGCCGAGATATTAGCGAAATTTTCCCGCACAAATATAACTTTGCAGGATACATCGGCTAAATTTTTCTTCGCCTCTGCCAAACTGTTGGGGTCAACATCCAAACCGAGCAAAACCCCATCCTTAGACAACGATTTGGCAAAGATTTTCGAGTGTCCGCCAAGCCCCAGCGTAGCATCGACAACAATGGCGTTTTCTTTCAGAGCTATCCCTGCCGCAAACTCCGCCAGCACAGGCGTATGTTCCGCGGGCGCATTATTCATTTTCAAAGAACAATCGTTATCCACGGTTTAAACCGCTTTTCAATTGATTGCCAGTTCTGATTCCTGCTCGACAAGAGCATTGACCATCGGCGAAAACTCAATATCGAGAAAACGTCTGTGCAGTTTGCGCAGGGCATCGAGTTTTTCCGTGAGGATGCCGATTGAGGCAAAGGTCTGCTCGTCTGTCGCTCTTTGGCCAGTGAGGCTGTCAAGCACGAGCTGGCTGTGTTCACTTCCTATTGCATACATTAGCCTTCTCCTTAAAGCTTTTAACTATATTAAATTTCTTTACTCTGTTTTTGCAAAACAGTTTGTCTTGCCTGCATTGTCTGCTGCTGGAACTGCCTGAAATTGTCGGCGACGTATTTATCCCAGTCCTGGCTGTTCCAAAGTTCAATGTGGTCGCGAATTCCGACCAGCGTTAAATTATTTTGAAGATTGGCGCGCCTCCTGATTTTTTCCGATACTAATAGCCTGCCCTGCCGATCCAGCTCAACCCTGCTGGCCAATGCGAAGCTCATTCGCTCAAAAACTACCGCTTCATCAGGGGCCACCGTCCCTGGCGACTCGGCAAGGGCAATCTTTTGAAAGTATTTTTCAGGATAAAGGCACAATATGCCATTGGCTCCCAATGTCAGATAAAAACTGCCGCCATGCTCATCGCAGTCTATCTGACTGCGGAGCTTGTTGGAGATAAAGAGCCTTCCCTTGTCGTCAAGAGTCCCTTCATATTCCCCTGTTAACAAAAGCATGGTTCGTGTCCCATTAATTAGTTTTTACGTCCCAATTATTACCACTCTCTCCCACTTAGTCAACAAACAAAATAAAATTTTTTCAAAAAATACCAAAAAAAATTATAGGACTGTGTAAGCCGCACGGCGAAATGACAATTTGCGCATTAAAATGACAACAACCCTCTGCGCGTAAAAATTCCGCTATGGGTGGTATGTTCCCAATAAAGCGGACACTATATATGGTATATTAAAGCCATTTAAACACGGCTTAAAACTTCTTTAAATACCTGTTATACAGGGACGTAATCCCCATATTCATAAACAGGCTTAAAAAACAATCCTTTGAAATTAGGCATACTCCAAACGAACGCTTCGTAATTTGTACCCTCATATTCAAGATAGTCTGGTATTTTCAACCCTTGAGGAGCCTCTATCCAATAAGTTGAATTAGGCGGAGAATTGACAGGGGCTGATGTATGGGAAGAGATACAGGCATAAACAACATCATCTTTTGTTACACAACTCACCTCGGCCGCATAGTCAACACCTTCAGCCCAGGCGGCCGGGTTCTTATTGGTAATATTGTACTCAATGGCATCTGCCATCTCTCTTATAGTTTTCCAGCCGAGGCGAAATATCCAAATACTCTCTGACAAATAATCCTGGGGATTAAAGGTTAAAGTTATAGCTGGATTATTCCAGAATCTTCCTGCATCGACAGTGCCTATGAGAGTATCATTTAAATACACAGGCACTGCTATACCGCCATAGCCATAAGGATTATGCCAGCTATACTTTTGAGTGGGAACTCCTTCAAATGCTAATACAGCTTCTGTAGCATTTGCGAGAACATCTGGAATATCCGTTAAATCAAATTTAACTTCAACTCGATAGCATGCTTGAGTAATGTCCTCATCACGGCATACTGTCAATGGATTTGGGCAGTCAGGATTTACTATGGGAAATATATAGTGTGGGACTTTAAATTCCTGACCATACGCTCCAAAATGCCGCTCGTTTATGGTTGCATAATACTCTTCCATAGTATTTATATACTCCCACCATTCTGAATCTTCCTCTGATGGAATATGGCCTACGTTACCGTAAGGGGTCGTACCACTATTAATTTTTATTGAATTATATCTGCTTCCCTCGTACTCGACTATATCGTTTAAATAGTATCTGCAGCCTTCTAACCAGGGAGGTGTTATATACCCGAGGGACGCGTAGGAACAATATATTCTGTAACCGCCCGATGTAGCATCGCCAAAAGGAACCCAACCAGTTCCAGGAGGTTCAGCCGTGGTACTTGTTGCATTGCATCTAAAATACGTTAAAACTCCACTGACATACTTTTTGACATACTCATTTAAATAATATGTGCCTGCCGTCCAAGTCGGAGGCACAAACTCATAATACATCTCTCGTAAAGTATCCTGAATAATGCGTTTTGAATTTGCCAATAAAGTTGTTTCAAATTCCTCGATAGGAATATGTCTGATATAATATCGCCTGCGTTCGTTCTCCTGGTCTGGGTCTGTGTAAAAGCTTTCCTGCTGTTCATTATGGTGCCTAATCCAGAAAATACCGCCAATGTTATCTTGGATGGAAAGGTCAAGCCAATCCTGCATATTTACATATATCTTATCTTTCAGCCACAGCATTATCGCTGCCAGCTCTGTAAGATATTTATTATTTTCATGCAGCAAATGGTCTGTAGCGGTATAATTTGCAATGCCGAGAACCTCCTGGCACACAAGAGCAAATGAAGTACTTCTCGGAAAATCATTATCGTCTAATAAATATAATCTGCTTAAAGCATCATAAGTATTCACCCTCTTTGCAGTGTGACCATTCAAAACTTCTGTAACAAATCTCCGCAAGCCTGTTTGAATACAATTATAAATATTGAGGTTATATAAATCGTACCAGGCTTTTCGGTACATCATCCAAAAACTAATCACTCTCAGATAAATAGCTGATTGTGTTGAACTGTTTGGATATTTAAACATAGAAAAATTTATTTCATTTACAGCGTCATATAGCTCCTGTAATGGAAGTTTATCAACAATCCTTGCGGGCAACCCGCTAATTGGAACATGTTCAAAACTCATAGATGCCACCACGCATATCTGGGACTCCAGCCTAACCAGCGGGCTTTGTTGCTGTCATCGAGTACCTTAACGGCCATTAGATAATCTCCAACTAAAAGGGTAGAAGCGACGGATGTTGCAAAATCTTCGCCCAAGTTTAAAACCTCTACCTCGGTATCGTTTTTATCCGTCAATGGCCACGTTGTTGTGTTCCAGTTGGCCGATGTTATCTTCTGTTCTTTACAATTATAGATACCTCTGTAGCCCCCGCTTGATATTTTGAAGATTCTTACTCTGTCAATTTTTCTATCGCCGCCCATTTGAATAACTGGCTGCCTTGTGAGCTGCTCATTGATGCCCTTCTGGACAAACTGCTGCTGGCGGCGGTTGATGTCTCGCTGGTTAATCTGATTGCTCATACCGTTTCCCAGTTTAACGTAACGCCTGTGGCTGCCGCTGGGCCGATGGCATCAGCCAGTGCAGCAACATAATCAGTGTTGCTGCTGTAGCCTGCGCTGGCCGCGTAAGAGCGCACAATGAATTTATACCGCTGTCCGTGAGTTAAGGCATCGGAAGTCCAGCTATGCTCAATCTGCCGCCTATAAGCCACCGTGTCGAGCGGTGTGTCAAAATCAAAGCCGCTGCCGGAATCCATATAGATATGAAAGCCGGTCGGTATGATTTCCTGTCCGGTTGGAATGTATCGCCATCGAAGCCGCAGCTTGCCGCCGGCAACCTGCTCAATTTTTACATTGGCCGGCGTATTCGGTGTGTTGCTAATCATCTCGCCGGCAGAATCGATTACAACGACGCACGGTGGAGAATCCGGCGACTCGAGGTCGCACTCGCTGACCTGCCTGCGGACATAATGCCAGATTGAACCAGCCGGTAAATCCTGATTTGCGAGCGAAACGCTGGCATCATTCAGCCCCATTCTGCCCACAACATTATTGTGGTCGATGACACCGTCCTGTCCGCGATAAACTCGGTGGAAACCGCCATCTGCAGACAAGTATAGCTCTTGTACTTCCGCCGCCGACAACGCCTTGTTGAAAATCATAAAGTTATCAAGAGAACCTGGGAAAAATTCTGAATTTTCGCCATCGTAATTCATTGAACCAATCGCCATATTTAAATCTGATGTATAGTCGCTAAAAACGATACTTCCAGTTTTGGTATCTCTTAAAATACCGTCAACATAAATAGAACAACTGCCAGTATCGGAAGTAAGTTTGGTCGCCACCATAACAGCAAAATGCCAGTCATTTAATCCGATAGAGCCAATAGTAACACCTTCTGGACAGAGGTAATCACTGTTAGATATATATTGGGCAGTAATTAATCCAGTTGTACCAGCGATTAATATTTCTACCAGATTCGTGCCGGGACTCTCTCCTCTTATTCCAAAGACATTTGCAAAAGTATCAGTAACTTCACCGCTAAACTTAAACCACACAGCTATGCTGAAACTATCACGAAATGTACTCTGAAAGGTCTGACCAGTATTTATATAATCCGTAGTACCGTTAAAACTCAACGCCCCGCCGACCTTGCCGGCAACGTGCATAAGAGAAGTATCTCTAACAGAAGTGCCATGATAATCATTGCCTGAACTATCAAGGACAACCTTGCTATCTGTATTTACCGTTACTGTTGCTGTGCCTGATGCCCCTCCCACTGAAGGAGTGTATAAACCATCAATAGTATAAGACCACCAAGACACACTAGCGTCCCCCTTAACCGCTGATATGCTATAAACTATTACTCCATCCCACCATATATAATATGCTCCATCGCCACGCTTATAAGACATTAACCCATTATGTAGCCCATCCTCGTAATAATCACCGGTTGCGTCTGGAGTCAATGTTCCTTCTACATGACAACACGTTACTATGTTGTCGTCCATTTTATAGTGTGCTACCAAATTTGCTGATAAATCACTCATATTCCACTCCGAGGCTAAAATTGCAAAATCTTCAAAATTCACATAACCGTCATTATTCAAATCCGCCCGCAACTGTCCGAAGCAGGCACTGGCCAGCAAGGCACAAATCAAAATACTCTTCTTCATTTCATCTCCTTTAATTGGTTTTAATTAGTTATTAAGTTAGCTTTAAAATACATTATAAGAGCATGCCGATTCGGCAAATCGAGCTGGACTTCCTCATTGGCATAAAAAAGCGGGTCGCATTCGAAGCCTTCGCCCGGATGCCAGTTGTCCAAAGCAGCTATTACCAAATCGCGAATTTTACTGATACCGAGATGAGCTGCGTTGCCGATTCGAGCAACGCCCTTTTCTTTGCTCTCGGTTCCGATGGCAACGGCAAACTGCAAGCCCTGGCTCAAATCGCCGCCTTGCCTATCAGCCTGTGCCGGCGGCAAATAACGAACAAACGCAAATGGGGTGTATTTTGTAAAAGCCTCAATCCCACCCTCACTCGCGGCAGTCTGATAATTCCACGGTTCAGCGGTTAAAAACACATCGGAATCTCCAACGCGTAAAGTCTTTAATTTGTTGGAGATCGCCTGCTCAATCCCTGCTGTTACTCCGCTGGCCAGGTCGGCAGTCTCAATACCGACTAACCGGCCTTCGGTTGTTAGGGATATAATGTTATTATATATCAGATTACTCATATTTTTACAACATT
>Ga0209211_10001992_pt1 | contig 36588 bp, 20 predicted proteins | sample RifGroA2_FD_183992 | JGI IMG/M metagenome (GOLD analysis project Ga0209211, IMG submission 183992) | Groundwater microbial communities from Rifle, Colorado, USA - Groundwater A2 (SPAdes) (version 2) | ecosystem: Environmental > Aquatic > Deep subsurface > Groundwater | place: Rifle, Colorado... | reverse complement strand
CCAGCGACGGCGTGATCAAAAAGATGGACATCGATGGTACAGGCATTACAACAGTGGCCACTCCGGAGTCGCCTTACAAGTTCAGTGTCTTCTGGCTTTCGCCCAGCCGTCAGTTGATCGCAGCCCTTGAGAACAAGCAGGTAGGCGACAACTACGATACCGGCAATTACGAGCGGGGAGTATTGCTCAACGCGGCTGATGGGACCCGTTTGTGGACTTCTGATGAATACCTCGGCGAATGGAATATCCTTTCGTGGAGGGCGGATTCACTGGCCTTTTTCTATGTCTTCCATACCTTTAATGTCGGCAAAGATGCATCGCCTCAGCATATCATAGTGGAATATTCCGGCGGACAGTTTAATGTAACAGACTTTTCGAATACGGCACTGAGCAAAGGAGGGCAGAATATCGCTTTTTATACTGAAACGGGGAAGCTGTTAAGCCTGAATAAAAGGGCGCTATATGATGCCAAGACCGGTGCTATGATAAAGAGCGTATCGTCACTTGTCCCTGCCTTTGGAAAGTCGATGTTTGGCTTTGACAAGTTTGGCAGCATCTACCTTGCGGACCTCGACGGCAACAATTTCAGGAGATTTTCTGAATCAGGAACTTCTGTTACCCCGTCTGTTCAGGCAAAACTGACCATAGAGTTGGAATCAGCACAGTCAGAAGATGGCACAGGTACCGGCAAAGTAACTGCAACTGGTATCAAATGCGCTAACGCAGAGGACACGACGCTTACCGACTGCGAGCAGACCTATACCAAGGCGACCAAAGTGATACTCAAGGCCACACCTGACGCAGGTTCTTCATTCAAGTCCTGGAGCGGCTGCGACAGCGAAAACGCTGCAGCAAAGGCATGCACGGTAAATATGGGCAACTCGGACAAGACAGTTACAGTAACCTTTGAGCCTACTCCCCGGTTTGCAGTCACTGTGTCCAAAGACGGCAATGGGGAGGGCGCAGTAAAGAGCTCGCAGAAGGGGATAGAGAAGAACGGTATAAACTGTGATAACAACGACACTGATTGCAGCGAGACTTATGTTGAGAAGACGAATTTAACGCTTGTGGCAACACCCGCAAAGGACGGCAGGTCTAAGTTTGTGAGGTGGGAGGGAGCTGCTTGTGAGGCATCAAAAACAGCATCATGCAGGATAAGCAAGATCAGCGCCGACGCTGAGGTAACGGCAGTATTCGGATATCCCATGATGACTTTATCCGATGAGTCGCTTGATTTCAGCCCTGAAGCTGTGAGCCAGACTTTCAGCATAACCAATAGCGGGTCAGGGAGTCTGACTTTGTGGTTTTCGATAGGAGGCACTGACAAGAGAAGCTTCAGGGTTTATAACAGCGAAGGCAAAGCAGTGACAAAGGCTACTGTGGCTGAAGGGGAGAGTTCTGAGTTTGAGGTAGTGTTCGGTCAAAGTGCAAAACAGAGTACAACAACGACACTGACAATAAAGAGCAGCGACCCTGACAACAGGACTGCGGTTATTAATTTGACGGGGACGAAATAAACAGCGTCAAAGCATTAAAGCGTCAGAGTGACATAGGGTCAAAGCAAAGACTCTGATATTTTGATGGGCTTTGAGACTTTAAATCGGGAGGGTAATATGAGAGCGTTTATTGGACAAAAAAAAGGGAATGGGCGGAGGGGACTGTCCTCGGCATCGAAATGTCAAATGTCAAGTTTGCCTCCGTTGTTGATGCTGTTATTTCTCTTTATTACCTTAGTCCTTTCATCGCCAGCTTTTGCAACAGATGTCGGCGGAGGTTTCATATCATCCGATACAACGTGGACTCTTGCAGGCAGTCCATATATCGTGAACGGCAATGTCATAGTTAACAGCGGCGTGACCTTGACCATAGAGCCGGGCGTTACGGTCAAGTTCGGCAGCGGCAAGTCCTTACAGATGGACGGCACTCTGGTAGCCAGAGGCAACAGCAACAGCAAGATCACCTTTACTTCAAATCTGGCGTCGCCTGCGGCCGGGGACTGGGGATACATCCTTTTCAGCGATTCAAGTACGGACGCTACGTATGACGGCAGCGGCAACTACACCGGCGGCTCAATCTTTGAATATGCGGTCGTGGAATATGCTGGCGGGGCAAGCGTCAGTGATAATGGGGCGGTAAGATTAGACAAGTCATCTCCGTTTATTAATTATTCAGTTATCCGAATGAATGCGTCTAATGGGATAAATGTTTTAAATAATTCTTCGCCGAAAATAACCAATAGCACGATAAGCAGTAACAGTGGTGCAGGAATAAATATCAATAGTACTGGCGCTGTCATTATCTCCCATGATTATATAAATGGGAATTCCAATAGTGGAATAGACTTAACAGGCAGCGGAAATTTCACGGTAACTGACAGCACTATTGATAGTAATAATGCAATCGGAGATGGAGGGGCCGGAGGAATTTCAATAATATGGACTGCTGGGTCCGTAAGTATTTCCAACACCACTATAAGCAACAACTCATCTTACAGGTCAGGAGGAATTTATTTATCCTCTGCATCGAATGTTACTATTAACAACTGCACTATAAAGAAGAACTCCTCAAGTAATGCTGCCGGTGGAATTGATGCGCAATACTTATCTGCTGCAACCATTTCAAAGAGCATTATCAGCAATAACTCAGGAGCTTATGGAGGTGGAATCCATATTGATTACGGCAGCACTTTGAATATTTCTGACAGTATAATCAGCAATAACTCTGTATCCGGCAATGGGGGAGGGATTGCAGCACATCAATATTATGGAACCATGGGTGTTACATTGAATGTATCAGATACCATTGTCTCTAATAACATTGCTGGGGGCATGGGTGGAGGAATCTTTATTTATTCCACTCATTGCTGTGGCAGTACGCAGTCAATTACCTTTAATAATAATTCTATAGCAGGCAATAAAGCATATAATGGAAGCACTGTATCATTCGAAGATAGTGGCGAAGGTAGTGTTGCCTTTACACATAATCTTGTAAGTCAGAATTATTTTACAAATGCCGGTAATTCTATCAAATTATATATACCAGGTACTTTTAACTTCAACAACATCTTCAATAATACTGCTACTTACGGCTTCTGGAATGCTAACGCCCAGGGCTCAGCCACTGTGAATGCCGAAAACAACTGGTGGGGTACGTCCGCCGAATCTGCGATTCAGGCGAAAATATACGACTGGTTTGACGATTCAACCAAAGGGATCGTTGATTACTCTCCATATGCAAACGCAATCAATACCGATGCACCGGTCTCGCCGCCGTCGGGTTTTACCGCAACCGTGACCGGTTCGGGAACTATAGCTTTGGCATGGAACGCCAACCCCGAATCGGATGTGGCCGGATACAAAGTATACTGGGACACAGATTCAGGGCATCCGTATGCGAATGTGCTCGATGTCGGTAATGTGATCAGCCATACCCTCACCGGCGTTACCTCAAACACTGTCTATGTTGCTGTTGTAGCATATGACTCAACTGCCGCTTCCGTTGCCGACGATCTCAATACCATCGTCAACGAAAAACAGACAGCGGGCAACGAAAGCTGGTATGCGGAAAAAACGGTTTATTTCGACTCGACACCTCCGTCAACTTCGGCTTCGCCGTCCGGAGGCCTGTATAATTCCGATCAATCGGTTACGCTCACCTGTAGCGATAACCAGGGGGGGAGCGGATGTGCTGCGATTTATTACACAACAGACGGCTCAACACCAACGACCAGTTCTTCGGTCTATTCATCTGCAATCAGTATTACATTGAATACAACCATTAAGTTTTTCGCAAAGGATAACACAGGGAACAGCGAGACGCCGGTCAAGACAGCGACTTATGCAATCGACAAGGTTGTGCCGACAGGGTCAATAAGCATTAACAATGGGGCAAACGTTACGAATAATACAACAGTTTCCCTTACTCTTTCAGCTAACGATACAAGCGGCGTTTCCATGATGCAATTAAGCAACGACGGGGCAACGTGGTCGAATGAAGAGGCATATGCAACAACCAAATCATGGACGTTACCTTCCAGTGATGGGACAAGAACCGTTTATGTCAAATTTAAAGATTCTGCAGGTAACTGGTCAGAGGTGTACAGCGATATAATCACACTTGATACTACGCCCCCTGTCAACGGCTTATGCGGGGCAGCAAATGGTCAATCATTCATAATCGTGACTGATATCTCACAATCCCAACTGTGCAGTGCAGGATACTCTTCTTTGATAAGCGACAGCGGACCAGGGTGGACATGGAGTTGCACTGGTTCAAACGGCGGTTCAACGGCGAACTGTTCAGCGAGTTTGCTTGATAACACGGCTCCTGTCACCACTGCGTATCCAGCAGCCGGCACATACACAGCAGCAAAGAGCGTGACTTTGACTGCCAATGAAACCGCGACTATCTACTACACAACCGACGGCTCTGATCCGACAACAAGCTCAAGCGTCTATTCGTCACCCATAAGCATTACGTCAACTACTACCCTTAAATTTTTTGCAAAAGACAACGCGGATAACAGCGAATCCGTTAAGACAGAGACGTACACCATCACAACAGCCTCTACAGACACAATCCCTCCGACCACAAGCGCAGACCCAGCAGGAGGCACTTACAATGAAGCAAAGACAGTGACACTGACCTGCACAGACGCTTCAGGCTGCTATAAAACATATTACACACTTGACGGCTCAACACCTTCGATAAACTCTGCGGTTTATACCGGGCCGATAACAATTGCAAGGATAACTACTCTTAAATTCTTCTCAATGGATATGTCCAGCAATCCAGAGGCCGTAAAGACCCAGATTTATGGGATAACAACCACTCAGGTTGCTGATACCACTCCTCCCACTGTAAACATAACATCACCTGCGAACGGCGCAACAATGAGCACCATGTTTTTCATAACAGGCACAGCCTCAGATGCAGCAGGCAATGTTTCAAAGGTAGAGATCCAGATAACGGACGGCGCTTACTATGTGGATGCTGACAAGGACTTTGTGACAACTGCAACATGGGTGACAGCAGACGGGACAGGCAACTGGTCATTTAACGCAAGCAGGGTCAACTGGATAGACGGCTCAACATACACAGTCAAGGTCAGGGCCACTGATAACGCAGGTAATACTTCCGGAGAGACGACCACCACATTCACGAAAGGCTCAAATGTGTCTGCTATGACGACCCTCTCTCTGGAAGTCTCGGCCCAGACGCTCCTCACAAACGGCACATTGGATGCCTCAGGCAAACTCACCCGCAACCCTGACACAGGCGCAAGCCTCAAAGATCTGACTGTCAAGGTCACAATCACAGCCCCTGACGACAGTGTTAACACCCAGTCCATAACAACCTCTGACAATGAAGGCCACTATACTATCACAGGCATTGACCTGTTTGCCCAGGACGGCATATACACCATACAGGCCAAATTCGAGGGAGCGGAAGGCCTTTACTCATCAACCTCAAGCACCAAATCAGTCATAGTCGGCACAGTGGCAGGCTATGCAATCATAGTCCAGGGCAAGGTAGCCAACGGAGAAGGCCAGGCCTCGCACAACAAGACAGCCAACCGCGTATACGCAAAACTCAAGGCAAGGGGTTTCTCAGACGACGACATTTACTATTTCAACTACGACAACTCACAGACAAACATAGACAAGACACCCACAAAAGCGCTTATACAATCAGCCATTACAACATGGGCAAAGACCAAGATGAACGCATCGCCCGCGCCCCTGTATATCATCTTCGTCAACCACGGCAGCAAGGAGAAATTCCACATAAACAAAGAAGTAATCACTTCCACCGACCTTGACGGGTGGCTTGACACCCTTGAAGCAGGGCTCAACGAAGCGGCAAGCAGCGAAAACAGGGTGGTAATCATAGGCTCCTGCTACTCAGGCAGCTTCATCCCTAAGCTCTCAAAGAGCGGCAGGATAATCATAACCAGCGCCTCAGCAGATGAATCCTCATACAAAGGGCCGATGGAAAACGACAACATAAGGAGCGGAGAGTTTTTCCTTGAGGAATTCTTCAACTCCCTTGGCAAGGGAGAGTCTTTGGGAGACGCCTTTTACCTGGCAAATGAAAAGACAAAGGTATTCACCAAAAAGAACAACGGCCCGGCCAACAGCGCAAACAATAAATACGGCGACAACTCTGCCCAGCACGCTCTATTGGATGACAGCGGAGATGCCAAAGGCAGCAATATGCTCTCAGATGATGGGGATGGAGCAACGGCTAAAGACCTCTACCTGGGGGCCGGAGACGTAAACGCCTTAACATCAGTGGAGATAACCGGGGTGACGGAGACGCAGTATCTTGATTCCGCTACATCCGCAACCTTGCTGTGGGCGCAGACGAGCGACGACAGTATGGCAGAAGTAGTAATCATGGAAGTGAGGACGCCCTCAAAGAAACTGGTCACAAAGACAACGAGCATACAGGCCGACGTAGACCTGCCGAGGAAGCTCATGACTCCAAACGAGGAGGCAGGGACCTGGGAGTATGCATATAACCAGTTCACAGAGGCCGGCAAGTATGAGATCTACTATTATGTGCGGGATTTGGAGACATCAGAAATATCGTCAATGGAAAGCTCCGTGGTGTACAAAAATAAAGACGGCAACAGCCCGCCGTCGCCTTTCGGACTCGTGTCACCTGAAGACGGCTCAACAGAGAATATCGTGCTTGCCCTTGACTGGGACGACAGCGTAGATCCCGACGGGGACCAGATAACGTACACAGTCCTTATCTCACAGGACAGCGAATTTGGGACAATTGACTATATACAGGAGGAAATTCCTTACAGTGCTGCGCTCATAGGGACGGAGGCCTGGCTCATGGACCTGACCACCTACTATTGGAAGGTATTGGCGATAGACGCGTATGGAGAAATAAGGGATTCCGGTCAGATAAGAAACTTCAGCACAGATGCCACTAATGGCCTTGCCGGAATACTTTACGGATATGTATTCGATACAGACACAGGAGCACCTGTTACACGTGCAGAGATTTCGTCGAGCACAGCCGGAGACACAATGACCTTTCCCAATGGCTTTTACTATCTTACAGTGCCTTCCGGTGGGCTGACCCTTTCAGCAAGCGCAAACGGCTATGCCGGAAAGACAATAGAGATAGAAGACGTAGGCTCGGGAGAAGAATTGAAAAGGAACATACAGCTTACAGCAGACAGCACCAGCGCGCCGTCAGAGTACACCCTCACAGTCACCAAATCCGGCACCGGCAGCGGCAGCGTCAAGGTATTGCCGGAGGGCACAGGCTGCGGCGATGACTGCTACACATATAGTGCGACCGGCGCAAAACCTGCTGCACCTAAACTTACGGCAATAGCAACAACTGGCTCAAAATTCATGGGCTGGTCAGGCGACTGCGCAGGCATAGGAATGGCATGTACAGTCACAATGAAAGACAACCGTACAGTCACGGCCATATTCGGCAAGCCTGTGATAGAAGTATCAACAGAGAATATCAGCTTCGGAGAGGTGACAAAAGGCAAGACCGGAGCGTCAGACCTCACAATAACGAACAGTGGAGACGTAAAACTCCAGATAAAGAGGCTTAAATTCACAGGCACAGGCGCCAAGATGTTCAAGATAAGGAACAAAAAGACAAAGAAGGCGGTCTCAAAAGTGACGATAGCAGCAGGGGACAGCCTTCAGCTTGAGGTTGTATTCACGGCCTCTGTCAAGGGAGCAAAGACAGCTACGCTGAGGATAACGTCTGACGATGCGGCAACACTGACAAAGGATGTGGCGCTGAGCGGGACGGGAAAATAAAAAAAGCTGTCAGCACTCAGTATTCAGCTTTCAGCTAAAACAGAATCTGAAGCTGAGCGCTGACTGCCGCTTACGCGCCTTCTGTTGGTGAAAGCTGATTGCTTAAGGACTTGAATATGAAAAAGGTTGCATTATTGTTTATTGCCGTGGCTGTATTCTTCGGGGGGAATGTTAAGTCTTTCGCCCAGCAGATTGAGATGTCGTCATCCTTGAATCCGGTTGGCTCAGGGGCGAGGGCGACAGGGATGGGGGGCGCGTTCATAGGCGTGGCTGATGATGCAACTGCGGCTTCGTGGAACCCTGCGGGGCTGGTGCAGCTTGAGAAGCCTGAGGTCTCGGTTGTCTATGCCTATTTTAACAGGAGGCAGGCTTACAGTTCATGGTCACATCCTGAGATGGAGAGCGAGAACAGCATGGACGCAAACGGCCTCAATTATGCGAGCGTCGCATATCCCTTTGTGCTCCTGAACAGGAACATGATCGTGTCTCTGAATTACCAGCGGTTGTTCGAGATGAATAAAGCTTTTGATTTTAAATATACATGGTACAATGCCGGGATAAAAAGGTATGACAATATTGAATGTTACCAGGAAGGATTTCTCTATGCTGTCTCGCCTGCGTATGCAGTACAGGTGACGCCTGAATTTTACCTCGGGGCCACGCTTAATTTATGGGGAGATTATTTGGGAAAGAACGGTTGGAGTAATGAATACAAGTCATTCAATAAAAAGACTATAGCAGGCTTTCATATTACTGAAAAAGATGTCTGGAAAAATACCCTGTCCTTTGAAGGGACCAATGCCAATTTCGGTTTTTTGTGGAATGTGTATGGCCCGTTTACAGTGGGCGGCGTATTTAAAACCCCGTTTGAGGCTAAGCTGAGACAGGAGGGGAGTGTTTATAATAGAACAGATTGGCCGGTTTTAAAGGAGTTATCCAAAAAAACGTTTGAGGACCTCACAATGGAAATGCCTGCATCTTACGGACTGGGATTGTCTTACAGACATTCCGATGCTTTGATGGTTGCCTTTGACATATACAGGACAGAGTGGTCAAGATTTCTGCTCAGGGATTCAAAGGGAAGAGAAAAGAACCCTGTCTATGGCGATTCTCTAAGTAAGGGAAGGCTTAGCGATACCACACAACTGCGGCTCGGTACGGAATACCTCTTCATCGGAGAAAAGCGGGTAATCCCTGTCAGGGCAGGCTTATTCTATGACCCTGAGCCGATGAGAGGAAACTTTGATGATTATTACGGTTTCTCCTTCGGCACAGGATATTCAACCGGAAAATTTTCAGTTGACGCTTCATATCAGTACAGGTTCGGCAGAAATGTGAGTGGAGATATGGCGAATATAGAGGGCACAAGCGTAGACATAAACCAGCATACAGTAATGATGTCGCTCATTTACTATTTTTAGCTAATTACGATGAAAAAGATATACCACATATTGATATTGATACTGCTCTTGCAGGGCACATGGGCTGAGTGTGATGATTCAGGCACATTCAGGGGCAAGTGGTGGAACTATTATGACAGGGGCGTTATTGCCTCTGACAGCTCTGACCTTGATAATGCAATAAAAGACCTGAAGAAATCCCTGTCCCTGAGGTCCAAAGACCAGCGGATGGCGCGTACTTATGGGATGCACTTTATAGATTATTTCCCTCACCGGGAGCTTGGCATCATTTATTTAAGACAGGGAAAGGTTGATGAAGCTGTTAAGGAGTTTGAAGAATCCATCCGCAATGAAGAGTCCGCAAAGGCGGTCCATTACCTTAACAAGGCAAGGAAAAACCTTCTTGAAAAACAGGGTAATATTGTCCCTCCTTCTATTGCAATAGAATCTCCCATACCTGCGGTTTCAATAAAGGGCCTGACAGTTATTGTAAAAGGCAAGGTGTCCGGCAAAGGTCTTGTCTCGCAGGTATCTGTCAACACTATGCCATACAGGTTTGAAATGGCGAAAGAGAGCATTGACTTTGAAAAGGAGCTTGCAGTTGAAGATGGCGAGAACATTATCAGGATAACTGCCGGGGACCTGCTCGGCAACAAATCCGAAAAGACCTTAACTGTTATTGTTGACAGGGAAGGGCCGTCCGTGAACATCTCGGATGTACGGAATGAAGATAAAAACGGTAAAAAATATGTAAGGATAACAGGAGAAGTCAGTGACAGTACAGGGATAGGAAGGGTGCTGGTGAACGGCAAAGAGATAAAGGAAAGTGTCAACGTGTCAGAGGGGCAAAGTGTCAAAGCAGAAGGACAGTTGCAAAAAAGCTATGAATTTGATGTGTATCTTGGACTACAATCCGCGCAGAAAATTACTATCCGGGCATTTGACATCCTCGATAACGAGACAACTGCTGAGATTGACATAAAGAAGGAATTAATAGCCTTTGGAAAGAAACAGCCTTATGTCCTGCTTGCCTTTAACGGTATGGGGATATTCACTTCCGACAAGGAGCCGCCTGCGCTGGGTCTTAAAGACAGCACTGATGTGTCACCGGTTTTTGTGGACAGATATTATATCGAGGGAGAGGCCTCAGACAATAAGCAGGTTGAGAGGGTCTTGGTCAATAACAAGGAAGTTTCGATCAGGAAGGGCAAAAAGATATTTTTCAGCAAACTCATAAAACTAAACGAAGGCAGCAATAAAATATCCATTGAGGCATATGATTCAGCAGGCAACAAGGCAGCTACAGCCTTTACTGTCAAACGCCATGTGCCGGCGGTCATGCAGACTGCTTCGCGGATGAGCGTTTCAATACTGCCTTTTGAGGCCAGGCAAAAGGGGAGCGGGACAGCGCAGTTTGCCAATGAACGTCTTACAGGCTCTTTTGTCGAACAGAAGAGATTCAATGTTATTGAGAGAGCGAGGCTGGAGCAGGTGCTCCTTGAACAGAAACTTACCAGGGAAAAGCTTACTGACCCGGAGCATTCAATAAGAGTGGGAAAACTTATGTCTGCGGACGCCATTATCGCCACATCCATAAAGGAGGACCAGAAATCTGTGGAGATTATCTCCCGCATTATAAACACAGAGACATCTGAAGTGATGGAGGTGAAGGACGTTTTTTCCGAGGACAAGAACTCTTCTGTGCTGAAAGAACTGATGGACGGCCTTGCTGCAAAGATAGCCGTAAGCTTTCCGGTTGCCGAGGGAATGGTGATAAAGAGCAATAAAAATGAAATATACACTGATCTCGGCAATGCGTTAAAGATAAAAAGGAATACCGGGGTCATTTTTTACAGGAAGGGCAAAGAGATCAAGCACCCTGTTACAGGCAAGTCGCTCGGTTTCGATAGTGTAAAGCTGGATGAAGGCCATATAGAAGAAGTCCGGGAAGGATTTTCAAAGGTGAAGCTCTCCGATAAGTTCAAAGGCCATGAAATCAATGTAAAGGACATGGTAATAACAAAATGAAGCGCTTTTTACAGTATTGCATGCATTATGCTACTATTCTAAAAAAACAAAGAGGTGAAAACAGTGCCCTTTGTTTGCACTTTGCTCATCATTTTTACATGCCTTTACAGTCCTGATGCCTTTGCCCAGGAAAGTGGTCCTTCCCTGTTGCCTGCTCAAGCTTTACCCCTGCCGGCTGATAAAGACAACCTGTCATTAAAAGACCGCGTATACATTAAAAAAATCAGGTTGTCAGGTAATACAAAATTCACTGAAAATGATCTTGCAGGCGTGACAGCGCCTTATGAGAACAGGGAGGTCGGTTTTGAGGAGCTCCAGACACTCAGGCACGAGCTTACCCTGTATTACGTCAATAGAGGTTACATCAGTTCCGGAGTTGTAATCCCGGACCAGAAGGTCGCGGATGGGACTGTTACCCTGAATATTATTGAAGGGGTACTCTCAAAGATAGATATTGAGGGCAATAAATATTTTCGCGCGTCTTATATTAGAGACAGGCTTGCGCTTGCTTCGAAGCCCCCTGTTAATGTTAATGAGCTGCAACGGGCATTACAGTTATTGCAGCAGGACCAGCGCATCAGACGTATCAATGCCGAGTTCCTTCCTGGTGTTATGCCGGGGGAGAGCAATTTGAAGGTCAGGATAGAGGAAGACAGGCCTTTTAAGGCGATGCTTTCATTCAGTAACAGTCGTTCTCCCAGTGTAGGCCCGTACAGAGGTGAATTAATGCTGGCCCACCAGAACCTGTCCGGACACGGCGATGTGCTTGAGGGCAGATTTGGTCTGACGGAAGGCACCGGGGATGCAAGCCTGAGTTATGCTGTCCCTGTAAATGCGCGTGATACTGCGCTTAAGGTCCATTTTCGCAAGACTCAAAGCACTGTGGTTGAAGAGACCTTCAAAAGGCTGGACATTGAAAGCAGATCTGAAACATATGGCCTGACACTGAGTCATCCGTTATACAAAACACCTGAACAGGAGCTTAACTTTGCCTTGACCGGAGAGGTCCTCAGGAACATGACGTTCCTGCTCGGCCAGCCTTTCTCTTTTACAGAAACCGCTGATAATGTAACCCATCTGACTGTCCTGCGTTTTTCGCAGGAGTGGGTAACACGCAGCCAGACTGAAGTGATAGCAGCGCGTTCCTGTTTCAGTTTCGGGATTGACGCGTTTGAGGCAACTGTAAACACTAAAGGGGCGGATGGAAAATTCATGACATGGTCAGGCCAGATACAGCTTATGAGGCAGTTGTCAGATGCAGGGACTTTGATTATACTGAAAACTGACATGCAGTTTGCCGATAACCCTCTTTTACCGATGGAGAGGTTTTCAGCAGGCGGCATGAACAGTGTGCGCGGTTATCGTGAGAACCAGCTTGTAAGGGACAACGGGATTGTAAGTTCAGTTGAGCTTCGTCTGCCGATAATACGCAGTGCGCAGAGGGGCGCTGTATTGCAACTCGCCCCATTTATTGATTTAGGACGGTCCTGGAACCAGGGAAAGGACACCCCTGAACCTGAGAATATTTCAAGCATAGGCGCGGGCTTAAGATGGGCTGTCAGTCAGAAGGGGCATTTCCAGGCATATTATGGCCGCGCCCTGAGAAAGGTAAGCAATACCGGACATGACCTTCAGGACGAAGGCATACATTTTCTGTTTACGTACCAGCTGTTTTAGGAGAGATCAGCATGAGATTTGTTAAATATGTGAAGAGTATTTTAAGGGCTTCCAATAAAATGGACTTTGGAAAGCAGGCATTACATAGTATTTTCGCTCATTCTCGACGGGCATCCAGCCCGTCTGCGAGGCTACGTCAGCCCGCTTCGCCATCCCTGGCTGCTCTTGGGCTGCCGAAGCCGCAAAAACACTATGCACTGCCCGCTTTTTCAAGTTGTTTTTTCAGAGGCCCTCAAATCGCATTTTCAATAATAGTCCTGTCCTTCATGCTCCTTATATATTCAACCAGCAATGCAGGGGTTACACTTGATGGCTCTTTTGGGACGAGCGGTGCGCTCACAGGGCCTAACTATACAATAAATTCAAATGTCGGCAAGCAGGTGGGAGGTAATTTATTCCACAGTTTCGGTTCTTTTAATTTAAACAATACCGAAAGCGCAACCTTTACAGGTCCTAATACTGTTGAGAATATTATATCCCGCGTAACAGGGGGCCAGGCGTCAAATATTGACGGACTTCTGAAGTCTGACATCCAGGGCGCAAACTTCTATTTTATCAATCCGTCGGGGATTGTATTTGGTCCAAATGCCAGGCTTGATGTAAGCGGTTCATTCCATGCGAGCACTGCGGATTACCTGAAGCTTGGTGATGCTGGAAGGTTTGATGCAAGCCAGCCTGACAACAGTGTGTTAAGCTCTGCCCCGCCTTCTGCCTTCGGTTTTCTCGGTCCAAGTCCCGCAGGTATTAACATCCAGGGCAGTTTTTTAGAGGTGCAGGAGGGTAAGACCCTCAGTATTGCCGGAGGGGACCTGAAACTTGAGAACTGCTATCTTTATGCTCCCGGCGGGAGGATAAATATTGCTGCAGCAGCTTCTGCTGGAGAGGTTGTTTTTGATGGCGCAGGGCTTGTTGTTGATAGTTTTGAAAAACTCGGCGAGTTAAATATCCTGCACGATTCTGCAGAACGGTTAACGACCGGCACTATTGAAGCAAGCGGAACCGGGGGCGGCAGTATATTTATAAGGGCCGGAAAATTTGTTATTGACAACGGCTGGATTTCAGCTGATACGCTGGGCGCAAAGGACGGCGCAGGCATTGATATAAATATAAAAGGTGAAATGACAGTTTCCAATAGTAGTTTGATAACGTCAGACACATATAGTTCAGGCAGGGGGGGGGACATTTCTGTGAGTTCGGGTTCCCTGAACTTGACAGGTGGCGCACAGATTTGCGCAAACGCATTAGAGGGAAGCGAGGGTGATGCCGGGAACATAACAATCAAGTCCTCTGATTCGATCACAATCTCAGGGCATAGCGATGTCGGAGATTCTGTTTTCCCCAGCGGGATTTTTAACAGGACCTACGGCAAAGGCAGAGGCGGAGATATTGTTGTAGAAACCGGCAGTTTGTCTATTTCGGATGAAGGAAGTATAAGCTCTGAGGTATGGGACGTCAGTGAAGGGAACGGTGGAAACATAAAAATTAACGCCCCCGACTTTGTGGATATATGGCTGTCAGGCTCTATTTTGAGCGAGACTTACGGCAAGGGCAAGGCAGGAGATATTAATATTGAGACTGGCAGGCTATACCTTTCCGACAGCGGATATATCAGCGCAAGCGCAAGGGAAGGCAGTGAAGGGGACGGTGGAAATATAACAGTAACCTCTGATCTGGTCAATATTTCAGGGGCTTATTTAACCACTGATACAGATAGCAAAGGCAAGGCAGGCGATATTACCGTTTATACAGGAAGTCTGGTGCTTACGGATGTTGGCCAGATTAACGCAAATGCAGGAGAAGGGAGTACAGGGAACGGCGGCAATGTAATAATATATGCATATGATTCAATACATATTTCCGGATACCAGGGCAGCGGTGATGACTTTCTGAGCAGCGCTGTTTTCAGCAATACCTTCAGCAGTGGTTACGGTGGATATATTTATATCAAAACACCTTTGCTGGAGATGTCTGATTGGGGAATAATACAGGCAGCGACAGAGGGCTCCGGAGATTCAGGTTATATATTGGTTGAGGCTGAAAAAGTGAAAATAACCGGCGGCTCCAGTATTGATACAAGCAGCTATGGGGAAGGCTGGGGAGGGTATCTGATGATCAAGGCAAAAGACTCTGTCAGTATATCCGGAGATGGCAGCGGCCTCTACAGTAACGCAACAGGCACAGGGACAGGCGGGTTTATTTATGTGGAGTCTCCTGTCCTGAACATTTCTGATAAAGGAAGGGTCCAGGCCGGGACCATTGAGGCAGGAGTTTCTGAGGATGTTTCATATATCCTGATAGATGTCGGCAAATTAACGCTGACAAAAGGCGCTTTTATAGACACTAGCAGCTACGGTGAAGGCACCGGAGGATATTTATTGCTCAAGGCAACGGATTCGGTCAATATATCAGGGAAGGGCAGCGGTCTGTTCAGCAGTTCAGAAGGTGATGGTCCAGGCGGGTTGATCTATGTCAAGGCCCCTTCTTTAAATATGAGTGATAGTGGGACTATAGAGGCGAGGACTTCAGGGAAGGGGTCTGCAGGCAATATAGTGGCCCTGCTTGATAATATGAGACTCAAAGACAATGCCTCGATTTCAGTTGAAAGCACCGGGACAGGTCTCGCAGGAAACATTGTTATTGAAGCGGCAAATGCTGTTGAACTCAGCAACAGTTCCATGACCGCAGCTACCAAAAATGCGGATGGAGGGAACATCTACATTAATTCAAAATATATGCTGTATTTAAAGGACAGCAGCCTGACCGCGACTGTAAAGGGCGGGACAGGCGACGGCGGCAATATAACCATTGATCCTGTACATGTGGTCCTGAACAGCAGCAGGATTATCGCCAATGCAGAGAGGGGAAACGGGGGTAATATTTCAATTGCTGCGGAAAACTATTTTCCATCACCTTCAAGTATTGTCAGCGCGTCTTCACGGTTAGGTGTTGACGGGACTGTTGTTATAAGCTCTCCGGCGATTGATATAACAGGGAACCTGTCTGTTTTGACTGCATCTTTTCTAAAGGCGGACGTGCTTTTCCCAAAGCCCTGCGCTGCGGGTGAGGAAGAGATGAGCAGCTTTGTTATAAGGGGCCGTGATGGATTGCCTGTACTTCCTGATAGCCTTAGATAAGTCATGAGTTACAAGTTATGAGGTGTGAATTGAAACAGATCAGAGTGCAAAAGTTTATAGTGGCAGGCTTTATAATCTGCCTTTTATGCGTCTGCATTGTGTTGCCCGTACACGCCCTGGAAGCATCACGGGCTGATGCAAAGATGGAGCGCATGATGCTGTTTATGCAGAAGGGTGATTTCAGGCAGGCTATCGTTAATGGGACAGAGGCCGGAACGCTTTATGCACAAGACGGAAAAATCGGGGACCAGATAAGGACCCTTATATACCTGTCTCAATCCTACCAATCTATTGGCCAGTATAGAAAAGGCATTGAAGACCTGAAGGCCGCGCTTGTCCTTGCGGAAAAAACAGGTGACATGGCCATTAAGATATCTGTCCTGGGCAGGCTGGGCAATGCCTTTGTTTTGGTCAACAAGCTCGGGGAGGCTGAGAATTATCTTAAAGAAGCGCTTGCGCTTGCCGGCAAAGAGGATTACGAGGGCAGGGCCTCTTCCCTGAACTATCTCGGTAATCTCTATGTCCTGCAAAAGAAGTATGATGAAGCGCTTGCTACTTTCAGGGAAGGCTCTGCGCTTTCAGGTAAAACGGGAAACCGTCTTTTGTCCGCACGGAGTTCGGCAAATATTGCCCAGGCATTATTCCAGAAGGGAATCTTTGTGGACGCAGAGACGGAACTGAAGACCGCCTATGAAAAATACATTGCCCTTGATAATTCCCATGACAAGGCCTATGGGTTGATAAATATTGGCATGACATACCGGCAGATGGCCCATGTTGTAAAGGCCGGCACTGACCGGTTTTCATCCCTTGCATTGAAGATACTGAAAGAAGCGTCCGATATATCGTTAGAAATTGGTGACCACCTTTCAGCGTCTTATTCCCTGGGCTATGCAGGACAGATTTATGAAGAGACCAGCCAGTACCAGATCGCCCTGTCTTATACCCGCCGGGCAATATTTGAAGCACAGCAGGTTATTGCGCCGGAGTCCCTCTATCTCTGGCAGTGGCAGAGCGGCCGGATATTCCGGGCATTGAGCAGGTCGGAAGAGGCGCTGTCAGCTTACAGGAGTGCTGTTTATACCCTTCAGTCCATCCGTAACGAATTATTGGCGGACTGCAGGGTATACAACCAGTTGTCTTTTCAGGATGTGGTGGAACCCCTTTATTTTGGACTGGCTGACATACTGCTGAAAAGTACCGATTCCATTAGTGACCAGGCAGTTGCGCAGGCATATTTAAGGGAAGCGCGCCAGACAATAGAACTTTTGAAGACTGCTGAACTCCAGAACTATTTCCAGGATGCATGTGTAGTTGCGGGTAAATTAAAGATGAAGCAGCTTGATGTTGTTTCTCCGGGCACGGCTATTGTTTATGTTATACCGCTCAATGACAGGCTTGAATTGCTGCTTGGCCTGAATACAGGCATCAGGAGATTTACGGTAGATGTGGGTTCAAAAGTCTTTACTGAAGAAGTAAGGGTATTCAGAAAAAGGCTGGAGAAGAGGACCACCAGGCAGTACCTTCCTCATGCGCAAAGGCTTTACGACTGGATGGTCAGGCCCCTTGAACCGGAGCTTCTTTCCTCAAAGATCGATACTCTTGTATTTGTGCCGCATGGCGCGTTGCGTACAATCCCGATGGCAGCCCTTCACAACGGCAAGGAATTCCTTGTGCAGAAATTTGCAATGGCAACTACCCCGGGGCTGAGCCTTACAGACCCGAGTCCCATCAGGAGAGAAGGCATTAAAGTCCTGCTCGGCGGACTTACAGAATCAGTACAGGGCTTCCCGGCCCTTATTAATGTGCCGACTGAACTTAAGTCAATACAGGAATTGTATACAAACAGGCTGCTGCTGAACAGCGATTTCCGCGTTCCGCTCATCAGGCAGGAGCTTGAACATACGCCTTATTCCATAGTGCATATCGCCTCGCACGGTGAATTCTTTGAGAATTCCGGCAACACCTATATTCTTACCTGGGATGAGAAACTTACCATGGACCAGCTCGAGAAGTTGATGATGATCGGCAAGTTCCGAAAAGATCCTGTAGAGCTGCTGACAATGAGTGCTTGTGTTACAGCCGCCGGCGACGACCGTGCAGCCCTCGGACTTGCCGGTGTAGCGGTAAAGGCAGGGGCGAGGAGCGCTCTTGCGACCCTCTGGTACATTAACGACCATACCGGCTATGAAATAGCCACAGAATTTTACAGGCAATTGCAGGACCCGTCTTTTTCGAAGGCAAAAGCCCTGCAGCAGGCCCAGCTACAGCTGATTGAGAGCTGGAGGTTCGAGCATCCGGGATACTGGGCACCGTTCCTGCTGATAGGAAATTGGCTGTAAGATGAAGGAAAACAAGATCGGAAGCGCGGAAGATCGGAAGCAAAGACAGGAGCTTCCAAGTCCTTCCGAGCTTCCGCGCTTATGACTTCCGGTCTATCGAAGATTGAATGAAACTTCTGCAAAAGATAAAGGGGTCGCCTCTTTTTATCACCATAATCATCAGCATTATGGTCTGCCTGTGCGCTATCGGAGCACGTAATATAGGGTGGTTTGAATTCCTGGAACTTGCTGCCTATGATTACTGTCTCAGGTTTACAACACCTAAAACCCCGATGCCCCCCCCCATTGTTCTTATCAATATCTCAGAGGATGACATTAATAAGCTGGGACGCTGGCCTGTAAGCGATGCAAATCTTGCGCTTTTATTTAAAAAACTCAGCTCTTTCGGGCCGCGTGCAATGGGCCTTGATTTATATCGTGACATACCTGTTCCTCCTGGCAGCAGTCAGCTTGTTAATATCTTTTCCAAGTCTCAAAACATTGTGACCGTTAAAAAGATCGGGGATGACAAGTCTTCTACCATCAAGCCTCCTTATATGGTAAAAAATATGGACCTGGTCGGGTTCAATGACATCATAGTAGACACCGGAGGTATTGTAAGACGGGGGCTGCTTTTTATGGATGACGGAGAGACGTCATCCTATTCCTTTGCTCTGCAACTCTCTTTGCTTTATCTGCAGCCTGACGGCATAACACCCGAGCCGGGAGAACAGAACGAGCAGCATTTGCGTTTGGGTAAAACGACATTTGTGCCTTTTGAATCAAGCGATGGCGGCTATGTCAAGGCTGATGCGAGGGGATACCAGTTCCTGCTCGATTTCAAGGAAGCTAAAACACCCTTCATCTCTTTTTCATTAACAGAGGCGCTCTCTGATAAAGTGCCTGCCGAGGCTGTGAGGGACAAGATAGTCCTTATAGGAGTTACTGCCGAGAGCCTTAAGGATTTCTTCTATACCCCGTTCAGCCGTGTGGCTGACAGCGAACAGAAAATGCCTGGACATGAACTCCATGCCCGTATCGCCTCACAAATAATACGCTCTGCCGTAAAAGGCGACAAGCCTATGAGATACATAAACGAATTGAAAGAATGGTCCTGGATAGTCTTGTGGGGACTGGTTGGCGGCCTGCTCGGACTGTGGGGCCGTTCCTTGTCGAGGCTTTTCCTGTTTGGTCTGTTTTCGCTGTCTGTCCTGGCAGTTACTTCGCTTGTCTTTTTTAAACTGGGCTGGTGGGTCCCGGTGGTCCCGCCTGCTGCTGTCTGGCTCGTATCCGGCGCTTTAGTCGCTGCTTACAATTCATATCATGAAAAAATCCAGAGAGACCAGGTCATGCAGCTTTTCTCAAGGCATGTTTCTCCTGATGTTGCAAATGCGATATGGCAGCATAAGGAAGATTTTATGGACGGTGCAAGGCCGCGCCCCCAGAAGCTGACTGCCACGGTCTTTTTTACCGACATTAAGGGGTTCACTTCTGTTTCAGAAAAGATGGACCCGCCTACACTGATGGACTGGCTCAATGAATATATGGAGGCAATGGCCCAGGTAGTGATCAGCCACGGTGGCATAATCAATAAATACATAGGCGATGCTGTCATGGCTGTATTCGGGATACCTGTTGTAAGGACAACCGATGCCGAAATCAGCACTGATGCCGTAAATGCAGTGGCGTGCGCTCTTTCCATGTCAGAGCGGCTGGAAACGCTTAATAAAGATTGGCAGGCGAGGGGGCTTGCAACCATAAAAATGCGTGTTGGGATTTATACGGGAGAACTGGTTGCCGGAAGTCTTGGCAGCTCCCAGCGCATGGAATACACCGTTATAGGGGACACGGTCAACATCGCCTCAAGGCTTGAAAGTTTTGACAAGGATTCAGTTGAGATCGGCGCTGATGGTGAAAAAAGCATCTGCCGTATACTTATCGGAGAGGGAACCGCGAAATATGTCGGGGACCGCTTTTTGATGAAAAAGGTAGGGGCGGTTTCGTTAAAAGGCAAAGACGAAAAAATAACTATTTATATGGTGTATGGGAAGACCGTATAGTGACGTGGTAAGGTTGGACAGGCGTGATTTCAAAGCCTTTTAAAAATGCGATAAAAACTATTTATGTCACTTGCCTGATCACTTATGGCAAAGGTGATTGGGAACTGCCTTAAAAAGGTTCTGGAAATAATAAGGAATCGCTTTAAAAGGCATTGAAATCACGCCTCCCCAACCTTGAATGGAGAGGGGACTGTCCCAGATTTACCAACAGTAGGTGGGTTAACCACGGACGTAGCGAAGTCCCATTATACAGGGCAGGCGTAGAATCGGGACTATCCATTAGTACAGCGTGATGGCTGTTTTGTTGTATAATTAAGAAGCAAAAGGAGGCTGTTATGATGAAGGTCAATAGGATGAGGACATTGATTGTGGTCATGGGGATTTTTGCTTTGTTGGGTTCTCCTTTTTTTGAAGGGGAGGGGTCTTTCCTGAATGCGGCGGAAAAGAAGGTATTCAGCTACAAACCGCCTCTGCGGGGCAAACCAGGTAACCGTGTCGGCGGCGGGACCCGGGGCTCACAGGACGACATGCCTGTTATCGCGGTTCTCGTGCCCGATCATACGGGCCTGACAACAGAGGCGCAGCCAGTGCTGTACTGGTATCTGTCAAAGACAACCAAAGACAATATTGAATTTACATTGAATGATGAGAAAGGTATACAGCCTGTTGCCGAAATTACCCTGAAGAACATAGACAGACCCGGTATTCATGCCATACGCCTTTCTGACTATAATATCTCTCTTTTGCAGGGCATTGAATACCAGTGGTTCGTGTCCGTTGTCCGTGACCCGGAACAGAGGTCCAAGGACATCATAGCTAAAGGCATGATAAGACGGACTGAACCATCAAAGAACCTTATGGAAGAGCTTAACCACGCCGGAAAGACAGGAAGTCCTGCTGTCTATGCTGAAAATGGCGTTTGGTATGATGCCCTCGCGGCAATATCAAAGCTCATTGAGACGAATCCCGGAGACAAGACGCTTCTTGAACAAAGAGCGCTCCTGCTCCAGCAAATAGGCCTGGCTGAATTCGCAGGTGCTCCAAAGTAAGCTGACAGATTTATTATCGCATCCTCTGTTATCAGGAAATTGAAGGACGGTGGGTTTTCAGGTGGGATCATATACGACGCCCTTATCTGCCAGGCGGCAGTAAAGGCCCGCGCTGAAACAAGACCAAAGATCGTATCTGAGAAAAAGCATGGCAAAAATTTTGGAAATATGCCGACAAGCAGTTTTCTATAACTGATTGCATAGGGGTCGCCATTCTCACGTTCAAATCTGTTTTCTGTGACTGCTCAGAATAGAGTTTTGTTGATTAAAACCATCAATCCCGATAAAATATGATCATCAGTAAACAATGGAGGTGTTTTGTATGGCTTTAAAAATTAAGGAGATAGAAGAAGAATCTCTTCGTCTGCCCTTACACGAAAGGGCCTTGCTGGCCGAACATCTTATTCAGAGCCTGGAGACGGAAGAAGACGAGGACGCAGAAAGGTTATGGGTTGCAGAAGCAGAACGCCGGTATAAGGAATACAAAGAAGGTAGAGTAAAAGCAAAGCCTGCCGACATGGTCTTTCAAGATATACGCTCAAAATTAGCATGACACCTTCTTTGTTCCTTCCTGAGGCCGAGCAAGAGATGCTGGAGGCAGCATTATACTACCAAAATCAGGCACCAGGACTGGGAAGTGACTATCTATCAGCAGTCGAAAGAGCGATACAATCCATTGAGGAGTCGCCTTATACATGGCCAATTCTTGAAGGGGAGTTCAGAAGGCGACTTGTCCGGAGATTTCCATTTGGAGTTTTGTACAGGATTGAACCTGAAATAATAATTATTGTTGCTGTAGCTCACCTGAGAAAAAAACCAGGCTATTGGAAAAAAAGGCTTTAGTCACCTGTTGAAGACAGAGTCATCGGAAAGTGGCGGGCATGGCATACTGCTATTTGGTTTGCATAGTTGAACGCCTCTCTAAAAGAGACGGCAAGCTTGGGAGAAGGAAATAATGTTAAAGCTGAATTCTGATAAATGCCATAATGCCATGCCTGCCATGGTTTGACATGACACTTCTAAAAAATAATCCCCTATTCTCTTTTACAATTTGGTATAATGAGCGAAATTTGCAATGCAAGCGGTTATGAAAAGTGGAGGGCATAATAATATGAAAGAATTTGTAACTGTTGTTGCAATCTTTTTGTTTTTTCTTTTTTCCCCTGTTGCGGGTATTTCAGAAGCGACAGAGCAGCAGATAATATTTTGCTTAGAACAATATAAGAATGCTCCGGATACTTACTATTGCGAGAAAAAGTGTACTGAGGAATATAAGAGCTGTTCTTTAAACCAATTGCTTTCTGATGGGTGGTTAGTTATAACTTCTTCTCAAAAAGAAAATGTGATTGTTCCTTGGGAATCAACACCTGGACAATATCTGCAAGCCTTTAATAACATGTATGTTTCACCCAAAAATGCGGGATGCTCATGCATTGGGACTCAATATGTTTTGCGAAAAGAAGATAAGCAGCTTGCGGGACTGGCCACGGCTAAGGTTGCGGTTTCTGACACGGAGGTAGCTTTACTAAATAAAGAAATTGAACTATTGAAAAAAGAGAATGAGATGCTAAAGAAAGAAAACGAAAGTTTTAAGAAGAAGTCAAAGGCGAAACAAAAATCAAAAACCGCTGAGTGATTTGAGAAGGAAAATTTTAGGCATACTCTTGGCGTTACTGGTGGGTAAGCGTAGCCGCGATGGGTACATAAGCTTTGAGAAGTTCGAGGCCTTTTCCAGAAGGCCCTACCGCTTCCAAAACCGAGGATCATTCACAACATTTAGCAGGGCAAAGGACAGCAATAGTTATGCGCCAAACGGGTGCAGGCCTGTTTGATTGGCCAAGGGCCGAAAGCTTTGGGTCACTGACGAACCGGATGCCTTAATTGGGTACGTCCGGGTCTGTGGGGGGAGCGGCGGGCAACCGCTGCTTCTACCGGAAATGCCTGACACGCTCATTTGTTTTGGAAGCTTGCCTTGCAGTACCGTGAAAAGGTGCCTTTTAACTACCTTGTAATCGCACTTTGTGCCTGTCTAAAATGCTTTTAGATACGTTGTCAGAAACATTTCTGAATTTTTGCGGTAAATGGTGTAATATATAGCCTGAAGATTGAACTATTGTTAGAATTCTTAAAATGGATGACAATGAAAACGCTCAAATGAAAAGGAAGTTAGATGTCCAATATTGTCCCAATTCTGACACTTGAATCACAGTTAAAAAGAGCTATTCGTTCCCATCTGAGGAAGCTTGGGTTCACTCGACAAAAAGACGGGTGGCTTCAACCTCCTGCGAATGATAAAGATGCAATTCGTGCATTACATCATTACCAACGAAAAGAAAAAATTGAACGAGAATACGATTTCATTAAAGAAAATTGGACTAGTTTGGCGGATTACTTTGCCAACGGCAAAGACATAGATCCTAAGAAAATTCGACCAGTACTGGTGCAAGTAGAAGCTGGAACCACAGAGTCAGACATCTTTCGTCTTGCAACGCATCTATGGTCGATCCCCGTGTCTCAGGGATATGGGAGGCGACTTCGCTTTCTTGTTATTGATGCTTCAAATGGCTGTCTTATGGGCTTATTTGCCCTTGGAGATCCTGTTTTTAATTTAAATGCCAGAGACCGATGGATCAATTGGAGTTCCAATGATCGGAAACAACGGTTGGTTAATGTATTAGATTGTTTTGTGTTGGGTTCAGTTCCTCCTTATAATTCTCTTTTGTCAGCAAAAATGGTGGCTTGCCTTGTTCGTTCGCAAGAGGTATGGAATGCATTTGAAAAAAAATATTCAAAAAAGAAAGGCATTATTTCAGGTCAGCGTAAGCATGCTCACTTGACTCTTGTGACTACCACCTCTGCTTTAGGTCGCTCGTCAATATATAACCGTTTGGCCCTTAACGGGTTACAGTATTTTAAGAGAATAGGGTTTACTTCTGGATGGGGACATTTTCATATACCAGTGACACTATATTCCCAGATTCGAGAATATCTCGAGAAAAAGAAGCATCCATATGCAGACAATAATAGATTTGGAGACGGACCGAATTGGAAACTTAGGACTATTCGAGCTGCGCTTGAATCGATAGGCTTCGATAAAAATATTCTTTGTCATGGGGTTTTAAGAGAGATTTTTGCTTGCGAATTTGCCACCAATAGTCTCGATTATCTTGGAGGCAGAGATAAACAGCCACAATTTGATACTTTATTATCAATAGATACAATATCTGATCTAGCGCTTTCCCGCTGGATTTTACCCCGATCAGAAAGAAATATTGACTATAAGTTATGGAAAAAACAACAGACGTTTGAAGTAATATTAGGACATAAAACACCTGCCGCTCACTGCATAGGAGCACAAGATATCGATAGGGTTGGACAGTAATTTATTAAAGCTAAAGGAGAAACAACAAAAATGATTGTCGAAACTTCGTCAGATAGAAATTATGCGTGCTTTTTTTGCTGTAATACTACATCAAAAAATCTCGCCTCTATTTGTACGGAATGTGGTAAATCATTTGATATTGGGAAACTCTTTGAGGGACAAAAACTAGAAGGATACTCTTTAATACGCTATGTCAATCGCGGTTACTATGGAGCAACATATTATGCAGAAAATCGAATTAAGAAACCATTAGCAGTCAAACTAATCCCTATAAAGCTATACACGCAACATGATAAGAGTTTTGAAGAAGAAATTCAAAGGTATAGACAATTAGGGAGTCATTCTAACATTGCAGAACTTATTGATGCTGGAACAGGGGAAATTGCGATGGATAAATCTATCCTACCTATATACTATGTTGTGACTGAATGGATAGAAGGCCAGTCTTTTACAGAATTTATTGAGAGAAAAGATTTTGCCGTTAGTGAGATGTATGGTGCGATTCTAGATATTGGATCAGGAGTTGAAAGGTTTGAAAATCAAAATCTCTGGCACAATGACCTCAATAGCGATAATATCTTGGTAAAAAAGCTTACAGCAGAAGAATTGGAGACACGGCGTTCTGAGTCACAATATATTTGTAAAATTGTTGATCTTGGTTCTGCAGTTTTCCGGCAATCAGAGGGCCGCAAATTAATTGATGACGTTAAGTTTTTGGGCCTTCATATAAATGCGATGTCTAGCGCTTTATTACAAAATCCCACATCATTTTCTAAAGAGGATCGATTTTTTTTGGATGAACTGGGTAAAATTGTTTCTCGTATTTTAGATGAGGATCCTGGTAGATCTGTATACAAAGCGCAAACAGCTCTTGACGAAGTAAAGGCATTGTATAAGCAAAGAAATATGCTAGAACAAGAAGGCCCCATTAAACTTGCTGATCCGTTTGCGTATTCAAATGCAAATGAGTTTCCAACGCCTGTAGAGGCTTATATAAATCTATTATTCTCAGATCAATTCCCGTGGTTGAAAAATATTATTACCCCGGAGATTCAACCGATGCTTATAACCGGACCACGTGGATCTGGAAAGACTATGATTTTGCAAAGTATGCGATTAAAAACAAGACTTAACCGGCAAGAGGTTGATGAATCACCTCAGCAGATTAGTAACCGCATAATGTCAGACCAGATGGTCGGTTTTTTTGTTTCTGCCAGAATAGACATTGGTAATCATTGCCCACTCACCAAACCACCGGATTGGGCAAATAATGAAGAAAAAGTTAACCTTTATTTCAATTTACTTTATGCCTACGAAATTATTAATTCTATCCTTATCGGAATGAATAGAGAATTAATCGATGTATCTTCAGACGCAGAACATGTACTTTGTTCTTATATCTGTGACTGCATAGGTAGGGAGACAGTCGGAAGCTTCAGTGGTCTTTTGTCTTATATTTCAGTAACTCACAATCAGATTATACGCAACGAATATTCGGCTCCGGTAAAACCAAGCATTATAGGGCCAGCATTTCTGAGTACGATATGTGTTTTGCTCAAAGAACACGTTCCATTTTTTTCAAGGAAGAATATTGTTTTTGTGTTAGATGATTTCTCAGTGCCAAAAGTTCCTGCCGAAATTCAAAAAATTTTACTTCCTATTATCTGGAATCCTGGAGGAGGATATTCTTTTCGCGTAACCTCTCATAGTGAAAGCATGGTCTCGCAGGACCATAAGGGTATAATTTATTCACGGAATCGTGAATACGCTGAAATCAATTTAGGTGCATCATATATAAACAATATGGATCAAGAAAAAAAGCTCGATCAAATTAAAGACTGTATTGATGATATTTTTCGTAGGCGATTTGCTCTAAATCCAGATTATGTTGGAAAAAGTCTCGATGAGATTTTAGGAATTAAAAAAGAACTACCTATTGCAATAAGAATTAGAGAGTTAACAACTAAAAAGAAGTTACACACTTTGCGATATTCTGGTTGGAACACAATAATTAGACTGTGCTCTGGTGATATCAGTTATATTGTTGATGTTTTACGTCAGATATTGAGAGAAAACCCCTCAAAATTCCCCGTGAGTACAGAAGCTCAAAATCGCGAAATAAGACGGTATGCTCGAAGTGAGTTGTATAAATTACAGGATTATTTAGTATCTTATTGTAACTTGTATGAGGTGGCTTCTCACTTTGGCAAGTTTTCACTCTTTAAGCTTTTGAATGATGAAGTGGGAGAAGAAAAACGGCCTGCTGAATATCTAAGAGTAGAAGTTCAGATAGACGGATTATCACCTGATAACAAAAATGCCCTTGCAGAGCTGTTGCGCAATGGCATATTTATAGATGGCGGGTTTAGTAGCGCGGGTAAAGGCGTTCCAGCGCGACGATTGATATTTAAGAAGCTTTTTACGCCAGCATTTCCTACAACGTATAACAGCCGAGATACTTGGCCTATGTCCGCAAAACATTTTGCAAAGTTTGTGAAGGATCCCAAGGTCTATTTAAAAGACATAATGAGTCAGCATGGGATACCCCCTGAAAAACAATCAGAAGAATTGGAAAACTTAATATTACCAATATACTAAGATGGAAAATTAAAAATGTATCAACGCCTTGAAAATATTAGCCAGTCAAGTGAATCTATTACACTTATTCTAAATAATGGGTACGAAAAACGCGCAATTAGAGGGGCGCAATTAGCGTTCAAACTTGGCTTTAAGCCAAAACACGTTATTCTCTTGAAATATCAAGGAGAAGAAAACAAGACAAATTATGCTAAAGTAGTAAAGATTGGGAAGGCACTTGTATCTGAACCTTCGCATTATCATGAAATAGAAACCAAAGATATCTCTTTTCTTAACGACTTTTTTGCTACACTCAATCAGAATACCAATCGTATTGTTTGTGATATTACGGGCCTTTCACGTTCACTTATTTTAAGGGTTTTATCGCAGGTCTATAAAAGAAAATTAAAATTATCTCTTATATATACAGAGGCTAAGGAATATTATCCACGCAAAAAGGATTTTCGTTCATTTTTAAAACTTGAAGATATAAGCGAGGCTTTTGACAAGTTGACTGAATATGAAGAAGCTGAAATAATGTATTCATCCAACTGCGATATTGAAGAAATCTCTGAGCTGCCTGGGCGAATATTTCCTAATCATCCTGTAATGCTTTTAGCATTCCTTACATTTAAGCGTTCTCGGTTAAGTTCTATTCTAACTCAATTTGAGACTAATACTCGTATATTGATTAAGACCATACCGGTCAGGGCAGATCTTAAATGGCGCGAAAAAGCTCTTGAGATAATCAATTTTGACCTTATCGATGAAAATCGAAATGGCATAGTGTCACTCCCAACGTTGTATTGGGAGAAGACTTACGAATTTCTTATGAAGTTATATGCAGAGAATCACATCGGCTATAGGTTTAACGTTTTACTGGCACCATTGGGTGGGAAAATGCAGACAGTTGGTGCATGGTATTTTGCTATCAAAAATCCTGATGTGAAGGTAATTACGTCAACTCCTCGAAAACACTTTCCGAATAAATACTCAATTGGGTACACTGATACCCATCTCATTAGCATGGATAGTGTATATAGTGAAATAGTCAGCGAGGCCCAAAGTGACTAATCATGTTCTCGACATTTATAGAAGTTCCCGGAAAGTTTTGGTGCTTATAGGTATTATTCATGTGGTTTTAATTTTAGTCACTCTATCACTATTATATGAGCTTAACCTCAAAGATAATGGTGAAGTTTTGCTTGCATCCAATAAAGTGGTGATGATTAATGCCTCACTATTAGGGTTTCTCGGGAGCCTTTTCTTCTTCTCAAGAAAAGTATACATATATTTAATAACGGATAAATTTAGCAGACTAGTGCAAGCACCGAAAGAAAATAATTCTGATTATGACAATAATAAAGTAAAGAGTATGATCATTGGATATTATATCTATCTGTCGACTCGCCCCATTGCAGGATTAATAATCGGTCCTTTATTACAAATGTTTGTTCTTGCAGGACTTACCACATTTTCTAAGACAGCAGTTAGTCCTGAGGTTAGCATTTCGTTAGCTGGGATGTATCTGATATATATATTATCTTTCATCGGCGGTTATTCGTCTAGCGATCTTTTTGACTATTTCTCAACCCTCGGAACAAAACTCATAAAAAAAATAGACCTAAAATGAGAGGGTCGGCCATTGTATTATTGCATTTGGCAAGGTGGTTGATTGATATCCGTCATCATTCCCATTTAGTAATTACCAATTGAAGCACTCAGATCATCCCGTCTTCATGTTAATAACGATTACTGTGATCAGCTCTCGAAAACAAAAAATGGCATTCGAAAGACTCAAGTGCAGCTAAACTAACAGGGTAAACGCAGCGGTCTCTAACCAGATCCTTCTGCTAAGAGCCTGCGGCGTGTATAATCACTTCTACCGTGTGCTCCTGACGGTCGTCGACAAGGGGGATAGCTTTATCGGGCTGCTCAATGCCATCGACGATTACCTTTGCGTCCGCGCTATATGCGGGCATTTGCCGTACCGTGATATGATAGAAAGTTTCCCTGAAGCGGTAATGCAGCTTGAACATCTCCCAATCCACGGGTAAGCACGGCTCGAAACGCAGTTTGTCTGTTTCGAGTCTCAGACCCAGTAGTGATTCCACTATAAGCCGATACATCCAACCGGCGGATCCCGTGTACCACGTCCATCCACCGCGGCCAATGTGAGGAGATACTCCATATACATCGGCTGCGACAACATAGGGTTCTACTTTATAAGTCTCGATCCCTTCAGGTGACTTCCCGTGGTTTATAGGGTTGATCATTGCGAGCAGTTCCCATGCGCGTTGTCTGTCGCCCAACGCAGCGAATGCCATTGCTGTCCAGATCGCTCCATGAGTGTATTGCCCGCCGTTCTCCCTGACGCCGGGTACGTGGAAGGGTCAGGCATGTCATCCTGTCATTTAGCTTTTTTTTAAAGACTGAAATCGGAAACATATGAGGACTTTATACGTGAGGATGAATTCTTATAAATGACATGATGACATGCCTGACCCTCTAACTGGGTGAGGAAGTCTATGCCCTAGTTTATCTTGAAGTGATACTTCACCCAAAATCACTCGCCTTTTGCATTGCCCCACATATAGGTATTGATTGTGAAGCCATTCATGCCACGATCAGGTGAGGTCGAAGCGGTCCAGGTTCATGACCTTGTTCCAGACCGCGACGAAGTCACTCACGAACTTCTCTTTTGCATCGTCCTGTGCATAGACCTCAGCAATGGCGCGCAACTGAGAGTTGGAGCCGAATATAAGGTCAACTCGGGTAGCGGTCCATTTTAGATCGTCTGTCTTGCGGTCGCGCCCTTCGAACGTGTCCCTGGCATCGGACGTGGGTTTCCACATGGTGTCCATGTCGAGCAGGTTGACGAAGAAGTCGTTGGTCAGCGTCCCAGGCCGTTTCGTGAACACGCCATGCTGTGACTGGCTGACGTTGGCGCCCAGCACGCGCAGGCCGCCGACGAGCACGGTCATCTCGGGCGCGCCCAGGGTTAGGAGGTGTGCCTTGTCCACTAGCATTTCCTCGGCCGACACGGTGAATGCCTTTTTCTGGTAATTGCGGAAACCGTCGGCCTCGGGCTTCAGCACGGCGAACGATTTCACATCGGTCTGGTCTTGCGAGGCGTCGGTGCGACCCGGGGTGAAGGGCACTACCACCGCGTGACCGGCAGTCTTGGCCGCCGCTTCAACCGCTGCGCAGCCGACCAGCACGATGAGGTCCGCCAGGGAGACCTTCTTTCCGCCTGTCTGGGCGCCGTTGAAGGCCTGCTGGATGGTTTCGAGCACGCCCAGCACCTTGGCAAGCTGCGCAGGGTTGTTGGCTTCCCAGTCCTTTTGCGGCGCAAGGCGGATGCGCGCGCCATTGGCGCCGCCGCGTTTGTCCGAGCCGCGGAACGTGGAGGCCGAGGCCCAGGCGGTGAAAACCAGTTCCGCCACAGAAAGGCCCGAGGCCAAAGCTTTGGCTTTGAGATCTGTAATGTCTTTGGAATCGATCAGGGGATGATCGACAGCGGGAATCGGGTCTTGCCAGATCAGGTCTTCGGCCGGGACTTCAGTGCCGAGGTAGCGGACCTTAGGACCCATGTCGCGGTGGGTCAGCTTGAACCATGCGCGGGCGAAAGCGTCAGCAAAGGCCTGCGGGTCCTTGTGGAAGCGGCGCGCGATGGGCTCATAAATCGGGTCGAAGCGCAACGACAGGTCGGCCGTGGTCATCATGGGCCGGTGCTTCTTTGATGGGTCATGGGCGTCCGGGATCATGTGTTCCGGCTTCACGTCCTTGGCCTGCCACTGATGTGCGCCGGCCGGACTTTTGGTCAGCTCCCACTCGTAGCCGAACAGCATGTTGAAGTAGCCCATGTCCCATTTTGTGGGGTTGGGTTTCCATGCGCCTTCGATGCCGCTGGTGGTGGTGTGTACGCCCTTGCCGGTGCCGAAGCTGTTCTTCCAGCCCAAGCCCATTTCTTCCAGAGGGGCGGCCTCAGGCTCGGGGCCAACCAGTTTCGGGTCGCCCGCGCCGTGCGCTTTGCCGAAGGTGTGGCCGCCAGCAGTGAGCGCGACGGTTTCTTCGTCGTTCATGCCCATGCGGCCGAAGGTCTCGCGCACATCGCGGCCCGAAGCGACGGGGTCGGGGTTGCCGTTTGGGCCTTCGGGGTTCACATAGATCAGGCCCATTTGCACGGCAGCCAGCGGGTTCTCTAACTCGCGGTCACCGCTGTAGCGCTTGTCGCCCAGCCACTTATCCTCGGAGCCCCAGTAGATGTCTTCCTCGGGCTGCCAGATGTCCACGCGACCACCGCCGAAGCCGAAGGGTTTGAAGCCCATGGACTCCAGCGCCACGTTGCCGGTGAGGATCATCAGGTCGGCCCAGGAGATTTTGTTGCCATATTTCCTTTTGATCGGCCAGAGCAGACGGCGCGCCTTGTCCAGGTTGCCATTATCGGGCCAGCTGTTGACCGGCGCAAAGCGCTGGTTGCCGGTTCCGCCGCCACCACGTCCATCACCGGTGCGGTAAGTACCGGCGCTGTGCCATGCCATGCGAATGAACAGACCTCCATAGTGGCCCCAATCGGCTGGCCACCAGTCCTGCGATTTGGTCATCAGCGCGGACAGGTCCTGTTTCAGGGTGGCTAGATCAAGCTTCTTGAATTCTTTGGCGTAGTTGAAATCGGGGCCCATCGGATTGGACTTGAAGGAATGCTGGTGCAGGATATCGAGCTTCAACTGGTTCGGCCACCAGTTGCGGTTAGATGTGCTTCTGCCGGCAGTGGTTCTACCGGATTTGCCAGTTATCGGGTGATTGCTGTCTTCATTCATAATATTTACTCCTTTCTGGGTGTGAATTGTTGTATCAACCCTTTTTTTTCATCATGTCAAGAGTGTAATAGACCGTTGACATGCTTATCCGCGGAACGGCTTTTCTGACGTTCTTTAGGATATTCTTTGCCCCCGGATGCGACACGTCACGCGCAAGAAGCTTGCTGATCTCAAGCCTTTGAGGAGTAAACTTGTATCCCTTATCACGCAGAGTTGTGATCAGCTTCTCTTCAATATCCCGAGCCTTTCTATATCTCTTCATAATAGGAATGATTCTTATTCACAAATTACTATATAGTATGTGCCTTGTCAAGTATTTGTACGAGTTGCAAACATTTTCGACATTACTCCATTTTCAATTGAGGAGTTGATGTGGAGGGTAACATTTGCTTGTTCGCTGGGTGGTGTAACAAAACTTGTTAGCTTTTATAAAAACCTCTCCCTTCAGAAACGAAACATCCCCCCGAAGTGAGGGCCTTTCTTTTTTTAGGTCAGAGCTTCCTTTTGCTTCTGGACCGCAAAACAGCAGATGAGTTTCCTCAACTTGCATTTTACGGCGTAGAAAGCCGCGTTGAAATGTTCATGCGACCGTGCAGGATACGGACGACTTCTATAGCAGAACTTGACTGTTGGCGATAGAAAATAACGTGACTGCCGGCGCTATACCTGCGATAACCGCTTCGAATGTCGCTGCAGTCCTTACCTTTGAGCGGATTGTCGGCCAGTTGCTGAAAGGAAACATCCAGCATCCTTAGATACAGGTCGCGCTGGTCTCGACCCCAATTCTCTTGCGTGTAACGGCCAATCTCTTTCAAATCGGCCTTCGCCAGGTTAGTGAGACTAAAAAAGGGCATCAGTTAAGACTTTCGCTATCAAGCTCATCAATCAAACCCTTAAGAGAATAATCAGCAGTGCCGCTCTCTTCTCCCTCTATAAGCGCCCGGCGCAATAAAGAGAGTTTAGTTTCCCTTTCCTCCAGAAGCCGCAGCCCGGCCCTTATAGCTTCACTTGTTGAACCAAACCTGCCCTGGGCGACCTGCTGGGTAATGAATTGTTCATAATGTTCACCTAACGTAACGCTCGTATTTTTTGGCATGACGTAACCTCCATCAAAGCTGTTTTGTATTATCTTATAATATCTATTGGTATAGGTCAAATTTGCAGACCTGGCATTTAACCTCCTCCTCACTGAATTATGTTAACTTTCAAGTTAATCCTAATAGGCTATAGCGCAGTCTAAGGGCCTACGGCGTGTATAATCACTTCTACCGTGTGCTCCTGGCGGTCGTCGACAAGGGGGATAGCTTTATTGGGCTGCTCAATGCCATCAACGATTACCTTCGCATCCCTGCTATCTGCGGGCATTTGCCGTACCGTGATATGATAGAAAGTTTCCCTGAAGCGGTAATGCAGCTTGAACATTTCCCAATCCACGGGTAAGCACGGCTCGAAACGCAGTTTGTCTGTTTCGAGTCTCAGACCCAGTAGTGATTCCACTATAAGCCGGTACATCCAGCCGGCTGATCCCGTGTACCACGTCCATCCACCACGGCCAATGTGAGGAGATACTCCATATACATCGGCTGCGACAACATAGGGTTCTACTTTATAAGTCTCGATCCCTTTAGGTGACTTCCCGTGGTTTATGGGGTTGATCATTGCGAGCAGTTCCCATGCGCGTTGTCTGTCGCCCAATGCAGCGAATGCCATTGTTGTCCAGATTGCCCCGTGAGTGTATTGCCCGCCGTTCTCCCTGACCCCGGGGACGTAGCCTTTTATATAGCCTGGATTCAAATCCGACTTGTCGAAAGGCGGGTCAAGGAGCTGGATAAGCGCATTGTCCCGCCGGACAAGGCGTTTATCTACTGCTTCCATTGCCATGCGCGAGCGTTGAGCGTTCCCTGCCCCGGAGAGCACAGACCAGCTTTGCGCAATGGCATCAATTTGGCATTCAGTATTACTCGCTGAACCAAGTGGCGTGCCATCGTCGAAATAAGCGCGGCGATACCACTCTCCATCCCAGCCATTCGCTTCGATGTTCAGGCGCAATTGGACCGCTTCTTTTTGGCAGCGCTCAGCAAAAGGAATGTCTCCGTGCAGATGCGCAATCTTCGAAAATTGTATGAGCACGTCGTAAAGGAAGAATCCCAACCAGACGCTTTCGCCTTTGCCCCGTATGCCGACAAGATTCATGCCGTCATTCCAGTCACCTGAACCGATGAGCGGCAGTCCGTGTTCTCCAAGGTTGAGGCCGCTCATGATCGCCAGCACGCAGTGACCATACAGACTGGCCGTTTGTTCGGAAAGGTTGGGAAGGTCGTAATACGAGTCCTCGTTCGTATTTACCGGGCGGCCCTCGATGAAAAGGACGGGTTCATCCAATACTCCGGTGTCCCCGGTGCTCAGAACATAGCGGGAGGTAGCCAACGCTAACCAGAGAAAATCATCCGAACAATGTGTACGCACACCCCGGCCTGAGGGCGGATGCCACCAATGCTGGACATCACCTTCCTTAAACTGATGTGCCGCGCAGAGGAGGAGTTGCTTGCGCACCAGACGCGGCTCTGTGTGGACGAGAGACATCACGTCCTGCAACTGGTCGCGGAAACCAAAAGCGCCGCCTGACTGGTAATATCCGGACCGGGCCCAAAGGCGGCATGCGATGGTTTGGTATAAGAGCCAGCTATTGGTCAATATATTAACGGACTGGTCAGGTGTTTCGATTTGCAGTGCGCCAAGAGTGCGGTTCCAGTACTGCCACACTGCTTCGAGCGCGCTGCGCGCAGCAGAAGGTCCCCGAAAACGATTCACCAGTTTTCCGGCATCATCAGTGTCCCGCCCTGCGCCCAGCCTGAATATGATCTCGCGCTCCTGGCCATCGCCCAGTTCAAATGGGACCTGGATGGCAGCACACGGGTCCAAAGCGGTCCCGACTTTGTTTGACAGGCGTACCCGCGCCATCGCTGCAGGATTCCGAAGTGAGCCGTTGCGCCCGATAAACTCTGTCCTGTCGCCGCTTAAGGTCCTGGGCAGGTCATCCGCATCAAAAAAGGCGACGCGGTCGGAAAACTCATTGCTGTATTGGTTCCGCGCAAATATAGCGCCGCTGTTGGGATCAAGTTCAGTAATGACATGCATTGTCGTTTTTGGCCTCAGATCTCCCAATACCCATTCCGCATATCCGGTGGCCGAGAGCCGGCGGGACCGGCCGGACTCGTTTCGTATTTTCAGTACAGTGAACTTTATCGGCGCATCCAGTGCCACGTAAACCCAGACCTCCGAGCTGATGCCGTCTTCCGTATGCTCGAAGACACTGTAGCCTAACCCGTGGCGGCTTACGTAATGCATCGCACCTCGTGTGGGAAGCGGCATGGGGGACCAGAAATGGCCGCTCTCTTCATCGCGGATGTAAAAGGCCTCTCCACCCGAATCGCTCACAGGATCGTTGTGCCAGGGAGTGAGGCGGAACTCGTGGGCATTCTCGCTCCAGGTGTAGGCAAGTCCGCTCTCTGAGATCACGGTCCCGAAGTATGGGTTCGCCAGCACATTTACCCATGGCGCCGGAGTCACTTGCCCGTGTGTTGTCGTAATGATGTACTCACGCCCGTCAGCAGTGAATCCGCCCAGGCCGTTAAAGAACGTCAGGTCATGGCGCTGTAATGCAACGGCTGTTATGGATTCGGCTCGATGGGTCCTTGTCGGGGTGAGAAGCGGGATAAGCGCTCCGACAGGGCTGCGGCGGTTGATCTGCTCTGCGAGTGTTCCACGGCTGTCGGTAATGATAGCGCGGGCGACGGATTGGAGCAGGATGCGGTCCTCGTTAGATATCTGGTCTGCGGGTCTCACGAAAATGCCGCCTGGCCGATCGAGCACGTTGGCTTCGATACCCGATGCAATAAGCCCAATGATCCGGTCTTGCAGGAGTTGCCGGTAACCCGCGTGGTCTTCATTCCAGATCACGAGGTCCACTGCCAGTCCTTTTAAACGCCAGTATATGTGGGCCTGTATTAGTTGGCGCACTATATTGATATTGGCCACGTCTTCAATCTGCAGCAGCACGATCGGGAGGTCCCCTGAAATGGCGTATCCCCACAGACCGGATTGGCCGCGGCGGTTTTTCCTGAGAATGCCTGTGTCAGCGCGAAACGCGGAATTGGCGTAAATTATAGAACCGGCAAGGCGTCCATAGAGTTGCGCGTCTGCCTCTGTAGCATTGAGTTGCTGCAGGAGGACCTGGCTGTGTGTCCATGCCAGCTCAAAGACGCGGTCTGCGAGATGCCGGTCCTGGTATTTCCCGACAAGGCCCATGCAGGCGTCACGGGTTTCGCTGAT
>Ga0209211_10001991_pt1 | contig 36600 bp, 37 predicted proteins | sample RifGroA2_FD_183992 | JGI IMG/M metagenome (GOLD analysis project Ga0209211, IMG submission 183992) | Groundwater microbial communities from Rifle, Colorado, USA - Groundwater A2 (SPAdes) (version 2) | ecosystem: Environmental > Aquatic > Deep subsurface > Groundwater | place: Rifle, Colorado... | reverse complement strand
AGCTCGCGCCCGTAGCCCGAGGCCTTCACGCCGCCGAACGGCAGGCGCGGGTCGGATTTGACCATGCCGTTGATGAAGGTGCAGCCGGCCTGTATCTGTGTCGCCAGGCGTTCGGCGCGCGCCGTATCGCTGCTCCAGATCGAGGCGCCGAGGCCGAAGCGGGTCTCGTTGGCGAGGCGCAACGCGTCGTCTTCGTCTGCGGCACGGATGATGGCCGCCACCGGGCCGAACAGCTCCTCATGTCCGGCACACATGCCGGCGGTGACGCGATCCAGGATGGAGGGCTGATAGAAGAATCCCGCCCCTCCGAGCGGCTTGCATCCGGTCACCGCCTGCGCGCCCTGTGCGATCGAATCGCTGATCTGGCGATGCAATCCGTCGCGCAAGTCGGCGCGCGCCATTGGACCGATTTGGGTGGCCTCGTCCATCGGGTCGCCGAGCTTGAGCGCCTCCACTTTAATTTTGAGCTGCCGCAAAAATTCATCCCCGATCTGCGGCACGACGATGAAACGTTTGGCGGCGATGCAGGACTGCCCGCAATTGAGGAAGCGCGAGGCGACCGCCATGTCGACGGTGTGTTCCATATCCGCATCGTGCAGCACGATGAAAGGATCGGAGCCGCCCAGTTCCAGCACGCATTTCTTCAGGTGCTGTCCGGCGAGCGCAGCGACCTTGCGCCCGGCGGCTTCCGAGCCGGTGAGTGTGACCGCATGCACATGCGGGCTGGCGATGGCATCAGCCGCCAGCTCGACCTCTATCATCAGGTTGGTGAACACGCCCTCCGGCAGGCCGCAATCGCGCCACAGCGATTCGATGGCGAGCGCGCACTGCGGCACGTTGGGCGCATGTTTCAGCGCCAGCGCGTTGCCCGCCATCAGCGCCGGGGCGGCGGCGCGGAACACCTGCCAGAACGGGAAATTCCACGGCATGATGGCCAGCACCACACCGAGCGGCTGATGCGCGACATAGCTCTTGCCGGCGTCCGACTTCACCGGATCGGCACGCATGAACTCCTCGCCGTGTTGCGCATAGTAGTCGCAGGCCGTGGCGCATTTTTCCACCTCGGCGCGCGCCTCGCGCAACGGCTTGCCCATTTCCAGCGTGATGAGGGTTGCGTAGTGGTCGCGTTGCGCCAGCAGCTGTTGCGCCGCTTTGCGCAGCACTTCGGCACGCCTGGCAAAAGACGTTTGCGCCCATGCCTGCTGCGCACCATGGGCTTGTTCCAGCGCCAGCTCCAGGCGCCGTGCATCCCGGCTGGCGTAGGTCTGAATCAGTTGGTTGGTGGCCGGATTAAGGCTTGCATACGGCATGAAGGGCACCTCTAGAAATCCAAATTTCGTCGCAATGCTACGTTGCTCACAAAAAATTACTCCTTACATATCACACATATGCTGCGTCGCAATTTTTTATGCGCGCCTTGCCCTGCTTAGAACTTTGAATTTTTAGAGGCGCCCTGAAGCACCTCCCTGACGCAGGGAATCACAGCTTGATGAAATGCTCGCGGTAATGGCGCATCTCGGCGATGGACTCGTAGATATCCGCCAGCGCCTCGTGCTTACCGTGTTTCTTCAAGCCCTGCGCCACCTCCGGCTTCCAGCGTTTGACCAGCTCCTTGAGCGTGCTGACGTCGAGGTTGCGGTAGTGGAAATAGTCTTCCAGCTTCGGCATCCAGCGCGCCATGAAGCGGCGATCCTGGCAGATGGAGTTGCCGCACATCGGCGAAGTCCGTGCCGGCACATATTCCCTGAGGAATTCCAGCATCTGCGCCTCGGCCATCGCTTCGTCCAGCGTCGAGGCCTTGACCTTGTCGATCAGGCCGGATTTGCCGTGGGTGGACTTGTTCCACGAATCCATCGCGTCCAGCACGCTGTCCGGCTGATGCACCACCAGCACCGGCGACTCGGCGACAGTCTCCAGATGGCTGTCGGTGATGACGATGGCGGCTTCGATGATGCGGTCGGTGTCCGGTGAAAGTCCGGTCATTTCCATGTCTATCCAGACAAGGTGGTTCTGGTTCTGTGCCATAATTCGCGCGCCTAAATTTGAACGGTAAGGCGCGTATTGTGTCATAAGCGCATCCCTTGCGAATACCCGAATCCCCCATGAGCGCAACCCAATTCACCTTTATTTTCATCGCCGCACTGGTGCTGACCACGCTGGCCAGACTGTGGCTGGCGCGCCGCCACCTGGCGCATATCGCCGCGCACCGCGATGCGGTGCCGGAGGCGTTCCGCGAAAAGATCCCGCTGGCCGACCACCGCAAGGCCGCCGACTACACCTCGGCCAAGACGCGCCTCGACATGCTCGGCACGCTGTTCGACGCCGCATTGCTGCTCGGCTTCACCGTGGCGGGCGGCATCCAGTTCATTGCCGGCCTGTGCAATGGCTGGTTCGATGCGCCGCTCGCGCAGGGCGCGGCGACCATCGTCGCGGTGCTGCTACTCTCCGGACTGCTGGAGGCGCCGTTCGGCCTGTACCGCACCTTCGTCATCGAACAGCGCTTCGGCTTCAACAAGATGACCCTTGCGCTGTATCTCAAGGACGCAGCGAAGGGCCTGCTGGTCGGCGCGGCGCTCGGCCTGCCGCTGCTGGTCGGCGTACTGTGGCTGATGGAACGCATGGGCGGGAACTGGTGGCTGTATGTGTGGGGCGTGTGGATGGCGTTCAATCTGTTGGTGCTGTTCATCTATCCCGCATACATCGCGCCGCTGTTCAACAAGTTCACCCCGCTGCAGGACGCGGCGCTGAAGGCGCGCATCGAGGCGCTGCTGGCCAAGTGCGGCTTCGCGTCCGGCGGCCTGTTCGTGATGGACGGCAGCACCCGCAGCGCGCACGGCAACGCCTATTTCACCGGCTTCGGCAAGACCAAACGCATCGTGTTCTTCGACACGCTGCTGGCGCGCCTGAGCGGCAACGAGGTCGAAGCGGTGCTGGCGCACGAGCTCGGCCACTTCAAGCGCCGCCATGTGTTGAAACGCATCGCCGCAAGTTTCGCCGTGAGCCTCGGCTTCCTGTGGCTGCTGGGCCAGTTGATGCAGGCTGCATGGTTCTACGAAGGGCTCGGCGTGACCACACCCTCCGCCGCGCTCGCACTGCTGCTGTTCTTCATGATCCTGCCGGTGTTCAGCTTCCTGCTGCATCCGCTGCTGGCGGCCTGGTCGCGCAAGCACGAGTTCGAGGCCGACGCTTATGCCGCGCAGCAGACCGATGCATCCGATATGGTGAGCGCGCTGGTCAAGCTGTATCAGGATAATGCGGCAACGCTTACCCCCGACCCGCTATACTCCGATTTCTACGATTCGCATCCGCCCGCGATGGCGCGCATCGCACATTTGCAGACTTTATAGGAGACCGACATGAAAATCTTGCTCACCGTTATCCTGCTCGGCATCGCGACCGCCGCATCCGCCAATCCGTTCCCGAAAGGCGACGCCGCAACCGGCAAGAAGCTGTTCGACCAGTACCAGTGCAACAGTTGCCACGACACCATCATGGGCGGCGACGGCAACGCCATCTTCACCCGCCCCGACCGCAAGGTGGACAGCCCGGAAAAGATGGATGCGCAGATGCGCATGTGTTCCGGCGCCATCCGCAAAGAGCTCAGCGTGCAGGAGAAACAGGATATCTCCGCCTACCTGAACCGCGAGTACTACCATTTCAAGTGAGATGAACATGGCTACCGTATGCGATCTCACCAACAAGCAATGCAAGCCCTGTGAAGGCGGCGTACCGCCGCTCACGCAAGCCGAGGCCGACACCCTGATGAAACAACTCGATGGCTGGCAACAACATGGTCAGGTGATAGCCAAGACCTATCCTTTCAAGGATTATTACCGAACCATTGCGTTCGTCAACGCCGTCGCCTGGGTGTCGCATCAGGAAGGCCATCACCCCAACCTCACCGTGACCTACAACAGTTGCCGGGTTGAATACAGCACCCACGCCATCGGCGGCCTGTCGGAAAACGATTTCATCTGCGCCGCGAAAGTGGACGCGCTGCTCAAGTCTTGAGCGAAGTCCTGCAAGGGCAGATCATTGCCGCCTTTGGTCGGCGCTATCTGGCGGAACTGCCCGATGGCGAAATTCTGGAATGCATGCCACGCGGCAAGAAGAGCGAAGTGGTCTGCGGCGACCTGGTAGAAATCAAACGCACCGCAGATGCCTCAACGGAAAACGGCGCGCAAGGCGTGATCGAACGCATCGCGCCGCGCCGTTCGCTGCTGCACCGCTCCGACGCCTTCCGCGAAAAACTCATCGCCGCCAACGTGACGCAGATCGTCATCGTGGTCGCCGCCGAACCGTCGTTCAGCGACGAGCTGCTGGCGCGCTGTCTGGTCGCCGCCTATGACCAGCGGCTGGACGTACTGATCGTGCTGAATAAATGCGACCTCACCGAAGCTGCGGACGCAGCACGTCAAAGGCTGGCACCCTATTCCGCCATCGGCTACCGCGTACTGGAATTGAGCGCAAAGCAGGATGTCTCCGCGCTACGTCCGCTGTTGCAAGACCACATCAGCGTACTGGTCGGCCAATCCGGCATGGGCAAATCGACGCTCATCAATGCGCTGCTGCCCGACGCACAGGCTGCCACGCGCGAGATCTCCACCGTACTGGATTCAGGCAAGCACACCACCACCCATGCGCGGCTGTACCGTCTGGATAAAGGCAGCGCACTGATCGATTGCCCCGGCGTGCAGGCGTTCGGCCTGCACCACCTGAGCTTCGGCGGGATCGAACAGGGGTTCGTCGAATTCGCACCCTATCTCGGCCAATGCCGCTTCCGCGACTGCCGGCATCTGCACGAACCGGGCTGTGCGATACGCAACGCGGTAGCGGAAGGAAAGATCGATGCGCGCAGGCTGGAGCTGTTTCAGCAGATCGCCGCGCACAAGGCATAGAGCTTCCGGGTGCAATGCCGGGTTGTATTAACCGATCAGGCTCGCCAGCGTCAGCAGCAACAGCAGGATCAGCCAGAACACCACTGCGCGCCAGACCAGACCGATGGTGCTCTGCATGAAATCGGCGTCGGCATCGTCGCCGACACCCAATTCCGGGCGATCCAGTGGCATGCCGCCCTGCGGGATCGGCATGCCGAGACGCACGCCCAGTGCCCCCGCGCCGCCGGCCAGCAGGATACCCTGTTCCGGATCGGGCCAGCCCGCCGCCTGGGTGCGCCAGCAATAGACGGTGTCCTCGAAATCCCCGACGATGGCAAAGGTGGCGGTAGTCAGGCGCACCGGCAGCCATTCCAGCGTGTGGAACGCCTGCCGTGCGAAGCCGCCGAACTTGCTGCCGGGGAATTCACCCAGTTCCGCTTCGTCCTCGTCGCCCCAGCGGGCGTGCAGAAATTGTCCGATGCGGTACAGCAACGCGCCCGCTGCGCCGCCCAGCCCCAATGCGCTGAACAGCACGAACCAGACGATCACGCCGAAGACATTGCGGTGCGAGGCGAGCAGCGCCTGTTCGATGGCGAGGCGCGCGACCTCTTCGGCATTCAACTCGTGCGCAGATTCGCCGCGCCAATCCGACAGCAACCCGCGTGCCTCGTCCAGTCTGCCATCGCGCAGCGCCTGGTGGATATCGGTGAAGTAGTGGCTGAACTGACGGAAACCCATGGTGAGGTACAACACCAGCACATTGAAGGCCCATGCTAATGCCGGGTGCATGAGATACAGTGTCCAGAACAGCACCGCCGCGCCGGACAGCAACGGCAATACCGCCAGCAGCCAGGCGATCTTGCCGTGCCGGTGTTCGCCCGCATTGAAGTTGCGCCGAAAAAAACCGACATAGCCGGACAGCCAGCCATACAGGTGCTTGCGCGAGGCGAGCGGATGGAATTGCTCCAGCAACAGCGCGGCGATCAGGGCAAGCAGGCTCATGGTGTAGGGGCACGGCGTGCCGTGCCCGAAAAACGGCATGCCCTATATACGGGCACGGCACGTCGTGCCCCTACGAGGGATTTCCCGGTTAATGGGTTATCAAGATCAATACGTTCTTTCATCGGTCCACAGGTCCGGCGTGAACCGTATCACACGATTGCGTCCGCTGTCCTTGGCCTTATACAGCGCCACATCGGCATATTTGACGGTCTGCCAGAAGGTGTCGCTGTCGGTCGGGAACACCGCGACGCCGATGGAGATGGTCTTCTGCAACATCGCGCCGGTCAGCTGGATCTTGAGTTCCTCAACCGCGGTACGGATCTTCTCCGAAACCACGACCGCCCCGTCGCCATCGGTGTCCAGCAGGATGATCAGGAATTCCTCGCCGCCATAACGGATCACCATGTCCGAGGTGCGCACGGACTGCACCATCACTTTGGATATCGTCTTGAGCACCGTATCGCCGGCGTCATGCCCATAGGTATCGTTGACCATCTTGAAGTAGTCGAGGTCGAGCATCAGGATGCTCATCTGGCTCTTGCGCCGTTGCGTGGCGGCCACCAGCGTCTCGACATATTCCTCGAGGAAGCGCCGGTTGTGCAACCCGGTCATGGCGTCGCGCAGATTGGCTTCGCGCAGGGTATCCATCAGGCGTTTCGCCTCGATCACCGGCGCGGCTTCGCGCAAATAGACGTTCATGTAGGGGATGATCTCGCTCATGCGCGCGCTATCCTCTTGCTTGACCACCAGTTGCAGCACGCTGCCGACCTGTCCGGACTGGATGACCGGGAAACACACGTGGCAATACTTCTGCCCGTCCTCTGGCGGCCGGAATGCCTTGCAGATTCCGGGAGTCTCGACGGAGTCGATCAAATGGCCGGTGCGCCGCGCCCGGCATGTCTCGGGACGTATCAGAATCTGCGGGTCGCACCAGTGGCAGGAGGCGCCGAATTCGCCGTTCACCGCAATGGGGATCATCTGTTTCTTGCTGGTCTGCACTTCATAGATCGAGAAACTGCTGATGCCGAAACGTTCCTGCACCACGGTCGCAAGGCGTTGGTAGATTTCCGTCCTGGATTCGTCCTCTTCGATCGCCTGTTTGAACTGCGACGCATCGATCAGCCCCTGCACCATGGCTATCGTGGAATTCAGCAGGTTGCCCTGCTCCTCGCTCGGTTTGTGTTTGAGCAGTTGCGACACGTCCGCACGTATGGTGCTAAGCCCCTTGTGCAGGAACTGCATCAGCTTGTTCACGTCCACCGCGACCTGCCCGATCTCGTCCCTGGTGCGCTGCTGGATATTGGCATGGAAATCGCCGTTGATCGCGTGGCTCACCGCCTCCTGAACGTCGTTGGCCGTGGTGACCATCGGCTTGATCAGACGGCGGAAGAAAACCAGCATCAGCACCATGAAGAAGGCGACCGCCGCCACCATGATGGCCGAAACGAATATCGCGTTATCCTTGAGATGCCCGATGGACATGGTGACCGTCACTGCGCCCAGCACCGCGCCCTCGGCCACATCGTGGCACTGCATGCAGACCGGATTGCCCTTGCGCGTGGCGACAAACGGGATAGTGCCGCGAAACACGGGGCCGTTCGCCTCATCCAGCACGACAAAATAGGGCTGCCCATCCTGCAGCACCTTGGACTCAATCTCGTCTGCCGCACTTTCCTGTTCGAAGCCCTTGCCGAACTGGCGCATCACGTTCTCGCCGCGCGCCACATGCACCGATCTCAGACCCTCCACCTCGCCCAGCCGGCGCAGCAACCCCTCGCGTTTGTCGATGACGCCGTTGACCATATCCTCGGTCAGGCTGACGCGGATGATTTCAGCCGCAGAGCGGATGTGGGCCTTTGCGGAAATGATGGAGAACTGCCGGAATGAAAGCAGGCTGACGATGATCAGCACGACGATCATGACCGTGGCCAGTCCCACTGAAAACAGAGTGATCTTCTTGTTGAGTTTCATGCTCTCTCCCGGCACCGCAGATTCCTCTCGCGCAAGCCCGTTGCGCAACGGAGGATTTTATTGAGGGCGAAGCATACCCTTGAACCCCCAAAGGCTGCAATCGCGCGGGAGCGAAAAGCGGCACGGCGCAACCGGAGCCGCCCAGCACACCGGACGAGTTGCAGGTCGGGTTAGCGCAACGTAACCCGACCTGCGTGAACTGCCGGAAGCCCCGGTTTTCCGGGAGCGCGCTCTATCTCAGCAGATCATCCCGGCGGCCACCGTGTTGTTGCTGGCCTCGTCGATCACGATGAAGCTGCCGGTGGCGCGGTCGGTGGCGTAGCTGTCGAACACCAGCGGCTGCTGTATTTTGAGCGCCACGCGCGCGATGTCGTTCATGTTGAGCTTGTCGCTCGCATGCTGTTCCAGCGTGTTCACGTCCACGCGATAGTCCAGCCGCGAGAACAGGCACTTCGCCATGCGCGTGGTGTGCTTGACGAGGTATTTGCGGCTCTTGTCCAGCGGCGACTCGGACAGCCAGCACAGCATCGCCTCGAACTCCTTTTCCACCTTGGGCGCGGCATTGCCGCGCACGAACATGTCGCCGCGCGAGATGTCGATCTCGTCTGCCAGCGTGAGGGTCACGGACTGCGGTGCATAGGCGGTTTGCAGCTTGCCGTCGTAGGTGACGATCTCTTTGACCCTGGTGGTGCGACCGGATGGCAGGATGGCGATCTCGTCGCCCACGGATATCTCGCCAGCCTCGATGCGCCCCATGAAGCCCCTGAAATCGTGGTATTCCTCGGTCTGCGGGCGGCATACCCACTGCACCGGGAAGCGGAAGTCGCTGGTATTCACGTCGTGATCGATCTCGACCGTCTCCAGCAGCTCCAGCAGGGCCGGGCCTTTGTACCAATCCAGCCTGTTGCCCCTGTCCACCACCATGTCGCCGTCCAGCGCGGAGAGCGGGATGCAATGCACATCGTGCAGCCCCAGCTGTGCGGCGAAGGCCTTGTACTCGGCCACGATCTCGTCGAAGCGCGCCTGCGAGTAATCGACCATGTCCATCTTGTTCACCGCCAGCACCACATGCGGCACGCCGAGCAGGCTGGCGAGGTAGCTGTGGCGGCGCGTCTGCGTCAGCACGCCCTTGCGCGCATCGATCAGGATGACCACCAGATTGGCGGTGGACGCCGCCGTCACCATGTTGCGCGTGTACTGCTCATGCCCCGGCGTGTCGCCGATGATGAACTTGCGCCTGGGCGTGGCGAAATAGCGGTACGCCACGTCGATGGTGATGCCCTGCTCGCGTTCGGCCTGCAAGCCATCGGTCAGCAATGACAGGTCGACCGCTGCCATGCCGCGCTTCTCGCTGGTTTTCGAGATGGCTGAGAACTGGTCTTCGAAGATGGACTTCGAGTCGTGCAGCAGGCGGCCGATCAAGGTGCTCTTGCCGTCGTCCACGCTGCCGGCGGTGATAAAACGTAACAGTTGTGTGGTGGTATCCATTAAAAATAGCCCTCCTTCTTTCTCAGTTCCATCGAGGCATCCGAGGTCTGGTCATCCATGCGCGTCGCGCCGCGTTCGGTGATGCGCGTGGCCGAGGTCTCCGCGATGATCTCTTCCACCGTGCGCGCGCTGGATTCCACCGGCGCGGTGCAGGTCATGTCGCCGACGGTGCGGAAGCGCACCGGCAGCACCTCCACTTTTTCGCCAGGCTTGGGTTGCACCAGATGCGAAACCGGGATCACCGAATTGCCGCGCCGGATCACCTCGCGTTCGTGCGCAAAATAGATCTCCGGGATATGCAGTTTTTCACGTCCGATGTATTCCCAGATGTCCGCCTCGGTCCAGTTGCTGATCGGGAACACGCGGATGTTCTCGCCGTTGTGGACGCGCGTGTTGTAGATGTCCCACAGCTCCGGGCGCTGGTTCTTCGGGTCCCATTGGCCGAACTCGTCGCGGAACGAGAAGATGCGTTCCTTGGCGCGCGCTTTTTCCTCGTCGCGTCGCGCACCGCCCATGCAGGCGTCGAAGCCGAATTCGGCGATGGTCTCCAGCAGCGTCACGGACTGGTACGGATTGCGCGGCTTGCTCTCGTCCTTGATGACGATGGTGCCGCGCTTGATCGAATCCTCCAGCGAACGCACGATCAGCCGCTCGCCCAGATCGGCGGCCAGCTTGTCGCGGCAGGCGATCACTTCGGGGAAGTTGTGCTCGGTGTCGATGTGCACCAGCGGGAACGGGAACTTCGCCGGACGGAACGCCTTTTCCGCCAGGCGCAACATCACGATGGAATCCTTGCCGCCGGAGAACAGCAGCGCCGGATTTTTGCACTCCGCCGCGACCTCGCGCATGATATGGATGGATTCGCTCTCGAGCGCATCCAGATGGGTGAACGTATGTTTTTTCATGTTATTTTCGACCAGTTTCATTTTCCATTTCCCCGCCATCTCGCGTTCTACGCCGCGGCCTTCTGCTTCGCGTCCGCCGCGCTCCCGACGATGCGTCCGCGGCTCGCCTTGAGCGATGTGTCGCTCGCATGCAGACCGCACTCCTTGTCTTCGGGGTTTTGGTTACGGCTAACGTCGGGCGCTTCGCTTCCGACATTACCCTCCACCGAAACCCGGAGAGCAACCGGGCTTTGCCCGGTAGCGGATTGCACATGCAATCCGCATTCCTTGCTCTCCGGGTTTTCCCACCACCAGCGTCCGGCGCGGATATCCTCGCCCGGCGTGATGGAGCGCGTGCAGGGCGCGCAGCCCAGGCTGGGGTAGAACCGGTCGTGCAGTTTGTTGTAGGGTACATCGTATTGGCGGATGTACGCCCACACGTCCTTGTTCGACCAATCCAGCAGCGGGTTGAATTTCTGCAAGCCGTTGTCCGCGTCGAACGAGGAAATCTCCAGTGTACCGCGCGTCACCGCCTGGTCACGGCGCATGCCGGTGACCCATGCGCCCTTGCCTGCCAGGGCGCGGCGTAGCGGCTCCACTTTGCGCACGAAGCAGCAGCCCTTGCGGTTCTCGACGCTGTCGTAAAACCCGTTGATGCCGTGCCGCGTGACATACTCCTCGACCAGCGCGCTGTCCGGAAAGTATATCTTCAGCGGTATGCCGTAATGTTTGTGCACTTCCTGCATCAGGTCATAGGTTTCCTGCGGCAGGCGTCCGGTATCGATGCTGAATATCCCGATATCCAGCCGGTGCCTGGCGATCAGGTCGGTGAGCACCATGTCTTCCGCGCCCAGGCTGTTGGCAAACACTACCGGGGCGAATTCACGCACGGCCTGCTGCAATACCGCGATGGCCGCTTCGGCTTTCCTTGTCAGGTCGTCATTCATTTTGGCAATGCCTCCCTCAGATCCAGCTGTCCATCCTTCCCGGTGGCGAATGCCGCCGCCTTGACCGTCCATGCATCCACCCTCGCGCTGGCCGCGGCAAGCGCATCGTTGTCGATCTCTCCGCTGTTCGCCAGTTCCCGCGCGGCACGGGCGAACTCGGCAGCGATCTCTTCCGGCGCCAGCAGGTTGAGCTGCGCGGCCAGCTTGGCCAGATCGTCCTGGCGCGCGCCGCCCAGCAGCTGCGCCACGCCGGAACCCAGCAGGCGCAGGATGGATTCGTTGCACTGCGCCGCTTCGGCATACTTGCGCTGGAACACCAGTGCGTTGCGGTATTCGCGCTCATGCGCCGCCTCGAAAAAGTTCGCGCCTATCAGCACCTGCGACGCGCCCGCGCATTCGCCGCCGCCCAGGTTGACCACGCGGAAGTCGCTGCTGCTGCCGTGGTCGCGCATGACCGCCGCAACATCGGCCGGCTTCACCTCGGCGAGGTCGACAAGCAATTCATTGAAATAGTCCGGCTGCTGCGCGCGCGCCCAGGCGAAGAAGCTCTCCACACCGCTGTCATCGTGGGCCTGTTCCACCCGCGCGATCGCCTGTTCGATGCGCGCCGCCGGAACCGCGGGTCCCTTCAGCGCCAGCGCGCCGCCGCCCATGCCGTTGCCGCCCAGGTACATCTGGTAGTGCGGCACCAGCTTGCCGTGCAGCCGCTTGCCTTCGCCGTAGATGCCGATGTCGCCGGTCTCCGGTTGCGCACAGCCGTTGTGGCAGCCCGATACGCGGATGCGCAAGTCCTTCGCGCCGCCCGATAGCTTGGGCGCCGCGATGGTGCTGGAGGTGATGCCCAGACGGCAGGTGGCGGTGCCGGGGCAGGCCACCACGTTGTCGCCTGCGGCAGGCTCGCGCAGGCCGAGCGCTGCCAGGACGGCACGCATGACGGGTATGCTTTCCTGCGCCACATTCGGGATCGCCAGGTTCTGATCCTGCGTGGTGTGGATCTCGTCCAGATTGTGCGCGCGCAGCAAGGCGGCGACGCCGTGCATCTGCGCCGCCGTGAAGTCGCCTATGGGCAAGGCCACCGGCAGCACGAACTTCCCCGGCTGGTGTTGCGCGAACAGCCTGCGCGGCGCGCCGGAACCCGGAATCTCGCTGCCGCTTTGTTCGCGCCACTCGCCCCTGGGGTAGGCGCTTTCCGCCAGCGCTTCCCTGGTGCGGGCGAATTCTTCGCGGTATTTCTCCAGAAAACCCTCCGCGCCGAAACGCTCGACCAGGAACTTGATGCGCGACTTCGCGCGCTTGGTGCGGTCCGAATACCTGTTGTGCAGCGCGACCAGCGCCTCCAGCGAAAACAGCAGTTCGCTTTCCGGGATGAACTCCTCCACCACGATGGCCTCGCGCGGCTTGTGCCCGAGACCGCCGCCGGCCTTCACCATGAAGCCGTGCTTGCCGTCCTTTTTTACCGCCACTACCCCGGCGTCATGCAGCAGCGATTGCGCGCAATCGGCCTCGCAGGCGGAGAAGCTGATCTTGAATTTGCGCGGCAACTGCTGGTTGAGCGGGTTGCGCATGAAGTGCAGCGTCGCGCCATCCAGGTGCACGCCGACGTCCACATGCTCGCGCGGGCACACCCCGGACAGGCCGCATGCCGTCATGTTGCGCACCGCGTTGCCGCAGGCCTCGCGCGTGGTCAGCCCGGATTGCGCCAGGCGGCGCAATGCATCGGGCGATTTGCCCAACGGCACGAAATGGATCTGGACGGACTGTCGCGTGGTGACATGGGCAATGCCGCGCTGCGAATAAGTCTCCGCCACATCAGCCAGGGCATCCAGCTGGCCGGGCGTCAGCCGCCCGCCCGGTATCTTGACGCGCACCATGTTCACGCCTTCCTGGCGCTGGCCGTACACGCCCTGTTGCAGGCGGACGGAGGTGAAGCGGTCGGCGTCCATATGGCCGCCAAGAAAGTCCTGCATCGCTTGTTCGAAGCGGTCTATCTCTTCCAGGTCGGACAGGTTGCGGTTATTCAGGCTCATTTCAATTTTCCTTTGGTACGGATCAATGCAAAACCAGGCGGGTGCCGATGATCAGCAGCATCACTGCCAGGATCGGGCGCAATACTTTTTCCGGGACTTTCGCGGAGAGGTGGCTGCCGATGTAGATGCCCGGCAAGGAACCCAGCAACAGGCTGCCCAGCAGCACCAGATCGACCGTGCCCAACGCCAGGTGTCCCATGCCAGCCACGGCGGTGAGCGGCACGGCATGGGCGATGTCGGTACCCACCACCTTGACCGCCGGCAGGCGCGGATACAGGAACAGCAGCGCCACCGTGCCCAGCACCCCGGCACCGATGGATGAGACCGTCACCAACGCGCCGACCACCGCACCCGTCACGATAGTCGCGGCAGGCAGGTGATGATGGTGCAGTTCGTATACAGTGCCGTCCTCGCGCTGCGCGATCTTTTTGATCCAGTCCTTCAGCAGCAGCGCAGCTGCGGTCAGCAGCAAGGCGACGCTCAGCACGCCGGTCACCAGCCCCTTCAGGGTCTTTTCGTCCAGCGCGAGGAATTTGAACAGGGCGATGGTCAGCAGCGCGGCGGGCAGACTGCCCAGGCTCAGCAGGCCCACGATCTTCCAGTCCACAGTGCCGTTGCGGCCATGCACCCAGCCGCCCAGCGCCTTGGTGATCGAGGCATACAGCAGGTCGGTTCCGACTGCGGTCGCAGGCGAGATGCCGAAGAACAGCACCAGCAGCGGGGTCATCAACGACCCGCCGCCGACGCCGGTCACCCCGACGATCAACCCGACCAGAAAACCGGAAACCGTATAAAGCCAATCCATATCCACCTCACTCGAATGAGGCGCATTCTAGGCGGGCAGCCTTATATTGCTAAATACTTTTATGTTAGTATCTTATAACCTATTGCCATATACGGAGCGGCATCATGAATCTGCAGCAGTTAAGATATCTGAACGAAATCGTGCGTTGCGGGCTGAACATATCGGATGCCGCCAACGCGCTGTACACCTCGCAGCCCGGCGTGAGCAAGCAGATCAAGCTGCTGGAGGAGGAGCTCGGCACCGATATCTTCGTGCGCAACGGCAAGCGCATCACCGCAATCACCGGGCCGGGCAAGGCCATCCTGGAAATCGCCCAGCGCATGCTGCACGACGCGAACAACCTCAGACAGGTCGGAGAAGAATTCCGGAGCCAGGACAGCGGCCAGCTGACTCTCGCCACCACGCATACCCAGGCACGCTACGCCCTACCGCCCGTGGTCAAGCAGTTCATCAAGCGCTATCCGAAAGTGAAGCTTGGATTGCATCAGGGCAATCCCACGCAGATCGCCGAGCAGGTGCTTAACGGGGAGGCCGATGTCGCCATTGCCACCGAAAGCCTGGCGCTCTATGACGAGCTCGTCACCCTGCCGTGTTATGAATGGCATCACTGCGTGGTCGTGCCGCCCAAACACCCGCTGCTGGAGGAAAAGAAACTGACGCTGGCGAATATCGCGCAATATCCCATCGTCACCTACGATTTCGCCTTCAGCGGACGCGGCAAGATCAACGAGGCGTTCGGGAAGGCCGGCATCGCGCCGAACATCGCGCTCACCGCGATCGACGCCGACGTGATCAAGACCTATGTGGAACTGGGGCTGGGGGTCGGCATCGTGGCGCAGATGGCTTTCGTCCCGGAACGCGACCGCCATCTGCGCATGCTGGATGCCGCGCACCTGTTCAAGCCGAACACCACGCGCATCGCCATCCGCAGGAACGAATACCTGCGCGGCTACACCTACGACTTCATCGAGCTGTTCGCGCCGCATCTCACGCGCGACGTGGTGGAAAAAGCGATGCACGTCCCGCATCTGCACAAGTAGCTCCTCCGATGCCGCCGAAAAGTTGCAGATACTGTCTGACGCAGATGGCGCAGGCTGCCCCGAATAACGAATTGTCTGCGCCCTCCGCGTTTCCCTCTCCCCAACCCTCTCCCACCTTGCGGGCGAGGGAGCGAACGAATCGCTACGCGAGATTCACTCTGATTGCGCTGCTGGCAAGCGTATTGACGGCCTGCGTTCCCGCCCTTCCTCCGCCGATAGCGGCAGAAAACGCGTCGGTGCCGGCGGACTTTCCCGCAGCCCGTTACCGTCAGGCAGCGGCTCTCGGCAAAAAGATCCTGCGTGTGGATACAGCCCGTTCGTCCATCGTCATCGAAGTGCATCGCGCCGGCCCGCTCGCCCGGCTGGGGCATGACCATGTGGTCGCCAGCCACGATGTGGGCGGTTATGTCTCCGGGACGGAAGGGGTGGCTGACCTCTACGTCCCGCTCGAACGGCTGGCCGTGGACGAACCGGAGTTGCGCCATGAAGCGGGACTCGACACCCAGCCGTCAGCGGAAGATATCGCCGGCACCCGCCGCAACATGCTGAACCGGACGCTGGATGCCGGGCATTTTCCCTACGCGCTGGTACACGTCACGCAGGCAACAGCCGGCAGCCCGGCCTTGAACGTATCGGTCACCCTGCATGGCATGACCCGCACCTACGAAGTTCCGGCGCGGATCGAAGCCGTCGCGGGCGGACTCATCATCGACGGCAGGATATCGCTCAACCAGACCGATTTCGGCATCACCCCGCTCGCGGTGCTCGGCGGCGCGCTGCAAGTGCAGGATCGGCTGGATTTGCGCTTTCACATTCTCGCAAACAGCGATTGAGCTGTAGCATGACCGTGCTGCGTTTCCTTGCAGCGCGTGAACAAGAAAATCTGCGTCATTACCCGGTCAACTCACCGCCCGCCTGGAAAAATCCTTCAGCCTGAAACCCAGCACGAACAGTGCAGCAAAATACGCCACGAGGCCGCCCGCGACCAGTGCGGACAGGCGCAGGATGCGCGACCAGCCGGAGCTTTCCAGCCAGCTTTGTTCGCTGCCCATGCCGAACCAGAGCACCAGCCCCAGCGCGAGCAAGGCGAGACACACCCTGGCAAAGAACCCCGCCCAGCCCGGTTCGCAGCGATAGATGCCGCGCTTCTTCAGGAAATGGAACAGGATGGCGGAATTGAGGCAGGCGCCAAGGCCGATGGACAATGCCAACCCGGCATGGTGCAGTTGCAGGCCGAACACGAACAGCACGTTCATGGCCTGCGTGGCCAGCAGGGTGACGATGCCGATCTTTACCGGCGTCCGGATATCCTGCTTCGCATAAAAACCCGGCGCGAGGATCTTCACCAGGATCAGGCCGATCAAGCCGACGCTGTAGCCCACCAGTGCGTTGCGCGACATCAGCGCATCGTGCGCGGTGAATGCGCCATGCTGGAAGAAGGTCGCCAGCAGCGGCACGGCGATCATGCCCAGCGCCAGCGCGGCGGGCAGCGCCAGCAGCACGGTCAGGCGCAACCCCCAGTCCAGCAGCCTGGAATATTCGGCCAGGTCGCCGCTGGCATGCAGCCGGGAGAGCGAGGGCAGCAGGATGGTGCCCAGCGCCACGCCCAGCAGCCCGGTGGGGAACTCCATCAGGCGGTCGGCGTAATACAGCCAGGAAACGCTGCCCGCCACCAGGAACGAGGCGAAGATGGTGTTGAGGATCAAGCTGATCTGCGCGATGGAAACGCCGAACACCGCCGGGCCCATCTGTTTGATGACGCGCCACATGCCCTCATCCTTCAGGCTGAAACGCCATCTCGGCAGCATGCCGATCTTCTTCAGGAAGGGAATCTGGAAGGCAAGCTGTACCACACCCGCGACGAACACCGCCCAGGCCAGCGCCAGGATGGGCGGATCGCAATATGGCGCCAGCCACAGCGCGCCGCCGATGAAGCACAGGTTGAGCAGGACGGGCGCGAACGCCGGCACCCAGAACTTGTTGTAGGTGTTGAGGATGCCCGCCGCGACCGCCACCAGCGAGATGAAGAAGATGTAGGGCGAAGTGATGCGCAGCAACTGCACGGTGAGGTCGAACTTCTCCGCATCCTGCGCGAAACCCGGCGCGCTGATATAGACCAGCACGGGCGCGGCGACGATGCCGATCAGCGTGACGATGAACAGGATGATCGCCAGCATGGTGCTGACGTGATCCACCAGCAGCTTGGTCTCGTCGTGCCCGCGCCGGCTCTTGTATTCGCCGAAGATCGGCACGAACGCCTGCGAGAACGCGCCTTCGGCGAACAGGCGGCGCAGCAGGTTGGGCAGCTTGAATGCCACGAAAAACGCGTCCGTCGCCGCCCCCGCACCGAAGATGCGCGCGATCAGCACGTCGCGCGCAAAGGCCAGGATGCGCGAGAGCAGGGTCAGGCTGCTGATGGTGGCGAGTGCCTTGAGGAGATTCATGCCGGTCATATAGGGCTGCGAACGGCGTGCATCATATCATCCGGACACACGGCAAATCCGGAGACAGCCCTGCTCGACCCACGCGACGTTTCATGTACAATACCACCTCTCCGGAGATGGACAATTCCGGGCTTAGAATCTGAAGTTCCGATGACTCCGCGCCTTCAGGCTCGCAGGCGGGGTCGAGCCAGACAACAGACACAAGGGGAAGTGTAATGCGTTTTTCGGATATCAAATTACAGTGGAAGATGATGCTGGTGGTCGCAGTGATTTTCCTGCCAGCCATGGCTGGAGGCACCCTTTACTTTTTCAATCAGATCTATTCGCTGCAAGTAAAGTCCTCTCTCGGCGGACTAATGAACTTCGTCGATGCCAAGCAACAAGGCGTGATCCGCTTCATCGGCCAGAACGAGAAGTTCGCCAAGCAGATGGCTTCGCTGGCGACCGACACCGATCCCGTTATTGTCCGCAAACATTTCGCCAAAGTAGTCGAGACCGACGTATTCAAGCAGGCAGACCATCCGTTCAAGGATGAGATCGCTTCCGGCAAGCGCAAGATCGATACCTGGCGCGCCTATCATGCGATCGACCTGGTGAAGGACGGCAAGATCGCCGTGTCGTCCGATCCCGCCCGCGAAGGCCGCGACTGGACGCAGAAGATCGACACCAAACACGGCTATTCCGACGTCTGGAAGGACGGCGACACCCCGGTACTGAGCTTCGCGGCAGAGGCCGGCGCCAGCGGCACGATCTATGTGCATGCGGACGCGCGCATGCTGACGCTGATCGTCAACGGCGAGATCGGCAACCTGGAAGGCGACATGGGCACCTTCTATCTGGCCGGCGTGGGCGCGACTTTCGACTATTACATCGTCAACAAGGACAATGTGATGATCACCTCATCGCGCCGCCATGACAATGCCATCCTCAATACCAAGGGCAGTGAATTCCCGTGGCAGGCGACGCAACAGGACCGGGCGGCCAACATCGTCTGCTCCAGCGCCGGCACCTATACTACCAACGCCCAATGCACTACCGGTTGCCGTGAAGCTATGGGCTTCTACCCCGGCACCAACGGCAAGACCATGATGGGTGCCTCGATGCCGTTCTACGATTCCGGCTGGACCATCGTGGTCGAGCAGGAAAAAGACGAGATGATGGGCCCGTTCTTTACCCTGGGATACACCATCCTGATACTGGGTAGCGCGGTCGGGCTGGGCGCATTCCTGCTGTTCAGCTATGTGGCGCGTAAGCACATCGTCAACCCGCTGAAGAAACTCACCACCGCCATCGAAAGCATGTCGCGCAGCACGGGCGATTTCGACCTGACCGTTAAATACGATACCAAAACCAAGGAGGAACTGGGAGCGATCTCGCGCGCCTTCGACCATCTGATCACCTCCTTCGGGCATACGGTAGAAGGCATACGAAAGACGACTGAAACACTGAGCTCCACGATCGAGGAAGTCGAGGAGACAGGCACCAAGGTCAGCGCGGGCTCACATGCGCAATCCGATGCAGCCGCCTCTACCGCCGCCGCAGTGGAGCAGATATCGGTGACCACCACCCAGATCGCCGATCTGGCGCGTGAAACGAACACCCTTGCAGAACGCGACCTGAATTTGTCCAACAATGGCCGCGGCGTTGCCGAAAAGACGGCACAGGACATGGCGCGCGTTGCCGACCTGGTCGCACAATCTTCGCAAGCGGTGACCCAACTGAACCAGAAATCGGAACATATCGGCGGCATCGTCAAAGTCATCAAGGAGATCGCCGACCAGACTAACCTGCTGGCATTGAACGCCGCCATCGAGGCGGCGCGCGCCGGCGAACAGGGCCGCGGCTTCGCGGTGGTCGCGGACGAGGTGCGCAAGCTGGCCGAACGCACCGGCAAGGCGACCACCGAGATTCAGGAACTGATTGACGGCATGCGCGTCGAGGTGGAACACACTGCACAGTCTATGAATACCACACGTGAGGAAACCACCCGCAGCCTCGATCTGGTCGGGCGCGTCCGCGATGCGCTGGAGGAGATCGGACACGGCGCCAAGGAGACTGCGGCCAAGGTGAGTGACATCGCTGCCGCCACCCACGAGCAGGACGCCGCCATCCAGAACATCGCGCAGAACGTGGAAAACATCTCCTCGATGGCGGAAAAGAACACTTCCGCGACCGAGCGCGCGACCGAGCTGGCGCATGCACTGCGTTCGCTGGGCGAGCAACTGCAGCAAGGGGTTGCCCGCTTCAAGCTGTGATACCGGTAACCGGCGGCCTGCAACGCCCAGACGGGGCAGGCCGCCACCGGTTGCATAGCCGGAGGATGGTGAAGCAAAAAAATTTGCAAAAGCCGGGGGGAGCCACTAGAATGCGCGCCTTTCGTCGTACCGAATTTTTCAAGGAGTAGTCATGGCAAATAGCGCACAAGCCCGCAAGCGTGCCCGTCAGGCAGTCAAACAGAATGCGCACAACACCAGCCTGCGCTCGGAATTGCGCACTGCGATCAAGAAGGTGACCAAGGCGATCGAGGCCGGCGACAAGGCTGCGGCACAGGTCGTTTATCAGTCTTCGGTCAGCACCGTGGACAGCATCGCCGACAAGAAGATCATCCACAAGAACAAGGCCGCCCGCCACAAGAGCCGTCTGTCTGCGGCGATCAAGGCGATGGCGTAAACACCACCGTTTCCGATTTACCGCAATCAAGCCGGCAGCGATGTCGGCTTGTTTGCTTTGCAGGGTCGTTTGGCAGGATAATGCCGGCCTGCAAATAACTCCACGGCGGATGTCTCCGCCGTCTTGTTTTTTAGAGGTCTGTATGTCGCATGTGATGAATACCTATGCCCGCCTCCCCGTCGCCTTTTCACACGGCGAGGGCGCGTGGTTGTGGGATGCCGAAGGCAATCGCTACCTGGACGGACTGGCCGGCATCGCCGTGAACACTCTCGGACATGCGCATCCGCGCTTCACCGCCGCGCTGAATGCCCAGATCGGCAAGCTGATCCATTGCTCCAACGTCTATCAGATGCCATTACAGGAGCAACTGGCCGGCAAGTTATGCGCCCTGTCCGGCATGCAGGAGGCGTTCTTCTGCAATTCCGGCTGTGAGGCCAACGAGGCCGCGATCAAGCTGGCGCGTTTGTATGGCCACAACAAGGGCATCGAGATGCCCAACATCATCGTAATGGAAAAAGCGTTCCACGGGCGCACGCTGGCCACGCTCTCCGCCACCGGCAGCCGCAAGGTGCAGGCAGGCTTCGAGCCTCTGGTCGGCGGCTTTGTGCGCGTGCCTTACAACGATATGGATGCGATCCGCCACGTTGCCCAACACAACAACAACGTCGTCGCCGTGCTGGTCGAACCGATCCAGGGCGAAGGCGGTATCCGCACGACGGACATCGAATACCTGCAACAGTTGCGCGCCATCTGCGACGAGCGTAACTGGCTGCTGATGCTGGACGAGGTGCAATGCGGCATGGGCCGCACCGGCAAATGGTTCGCGTTCCAGCATGGAGAAATCCTGCCGGACGTGATGACACTGGCCAAAGGTCTGGGTTCGGGTGTGCCGGTCGGCACCTGCCTGGCGGCGGGGAAGGCCAGTGGCGTCTTCCAGCCGGGCAACCACGGCTCGACCTTCGGCGGCAACCCGCTGGCCTGCACGGCCGCGCTGGCCACGCTGGACATCATGGAACAGGATCATCTGCTGGCGCATGCCGAAAACCTCGGCCGGTTCATCCGCGACGGCCTCGCCGCCGGGCTGCAAGGCGCGAACGGCATCAGGGAGATACGCGGCCAGGGCCTGATGATCGGCATCGAGCTGGACAAGCCGTGCGGCGAACTGGTGAAACAGGCGCTTGCCAGGGGGCTGCTGATCAACGTCACTGCCGATAATGTGGTTCGGCTGTTGCCGCCGCTCGTCATGTCGCAGGACGAGGCGCAGCAGCTGCTGGACATCCTGTGTCCGCTGATCAAAGACTTCATGCAATCCTGAGCGGAAACACCATGACAGCCCGCATAAAACACTTTTTGCAGTTCAGGGACTTCGCCCGCGAAGAGTTCGAATACCTGTTCAAACGCACCCGCATCATCAAGGAGCGTTTCAAGCGCTACGAAAAATACTGGCCGCTGGAAGACCGCACGCTGGTGATGATCTTCGAGAAGGCCAGCACGCGCACGCGCCTGTCGTTCGAGGCGGGTATGCACCAGCTCGGCGGCTCGGCGATCTACCTGAACACGCGCGATTCGCAACTGGGGCGCGGCGAGCCGGTGGAAGACGCCGGACAGGTCATCTCGCGCATGAGCGACATCGTGATGATCCGCACCTTCGAACAGAGCATCATCGAGCGCTTCGCGGCCAACTCGCGGGTGCCGGTGATCAACGGCCTGACCAACGAGTACCACCCCTGTCAGGTGCTGGCCGACATCTATACCTACATCGAACAGCGTGGCAGCATCACCGGCAAGACCGTGGCGTGGATCGGCGACTCCAACAACATGTGCAACACCTGGCTGCAGGCCGCCGAGATACTGAACTTTAACGTGCATGTCTCCACCCCGCCCGGCTACGAGGTCGAGCCGGAACGTGCCGGGCTGTTCGGCGAAGATCATTACGAAGAATTTGCCGACCCGATGGAAGCCGCGCGCGGCTCCGATCTGGTGACCACCGACGTGTGGACCAGCATGGGTTACGAGGCGGAGAACGAAGAACGCCTGAGGGCCTTCGCCGACTGGCAGGTGGATAGCGACATGATGCGCGCCGCCGCACCCGATGCCGTATTCATGCACTGCCTGCCCGCGCACCGTGGCGAGGAAGTCTCCGCCGAAGTCATCGACGGCCCGCAATCCGTGGTGTGGGATGAGGCGGAGAATAGGCTGCATGTACAAAAAGCCCTAATGGAATACCTATTGCTGGGGAAATTAAGCAACTAAGCCGCACGTTAATGCAGCCTGTTTCGGCGCAGGCTAACTTGCGCAGCAAGCTAAGCCGCGAAGCGGCGGCCGGAGCCAAAATCGCCTCCGGCAAACGAACAAATCAAAACTAAACGAGAAACAAATCATGAGCAACATCAAAAAAGCCGTCCTCGCCTACTCCGGCGGACTCGACACCTCGGTCATCCTGAAATGGCTGCAAGATACCTACCAGTGCGAGGTGGTGACCTTCACCGCCGACCTCGGCCAGGGCGAGGAGCTGGGGCCCGCGCGCCAGAAGGCGCTGAAGTTCGGCATCAAGCCGGAGCAGATATTCATCGACGACCTGCGCGAGGAGTTCGTGCGCGACTTCGTGTTCCCGATGTTCCGTGCCAACACCGTGTACGAGGGCGAATACCTGCTCGGCACCTCGATCGCACGCCCGCTGATCGCCAAGCGCCTGATCGAGATCGCCGCCATGACCGGCGCGCAGGCCATCTCGCACGGCGCGACCGGCAAGGGCAACGACCAAGTGCGTTTCGAGTTGGGCGCTTACGCGCTGAACCCCAACATCAAGATCATCGCGCCGTGGCGCGAGTGGGATTTGCTGTCACGCGAAAAGCTGATGGCCTATGCCGAACAACACAACATCCCGGTGGACATGAAGCACAAGCAGGGCGGTTCGCCCTACTCCATGGATGCCAACCTGCTGCACATCAGCTACGAAGGCCGCCATCTGGAAGATCCCGCCGCCGAAGCCGAGGAAAGCATGTGGCGCTGGACGGTGTCGCCGGAAAAGGCGCCCGATGCGGCAGAATATCTCGACCTCGAATTCGCCAACGGCGACATCGTGGCGTTGAACGGCATCAAGCTGACGCCCGCACAGGTACTGACCAAACTGAACGAACTCGGCGGCAAGCACGGCATCGGCCGCCTCGACCTGGTGGAGAACCGCTACGTCGGCATGAAGTCGCGCGGCTGTTACGAGACCCCCGGCGGCACCATCATGCTCAAGGCGCACCGCGCCATCGAATCCATCACGCTGGACCGTGAAGTCGCCCACCTCAAGGATGACCTGATGCCGCGCTACGCCTCGATGATCTACAACGGCTACTGGTGGAGTCCGGAACGCAAGGCCTTGCAGACCCTGATCGACCATACGCAAAGCTGCGTGAACGGCTGGGTGCGCGTCAAGCTGTACAAGGGCAACGTCATCGTCGTCGGACGCGACTCCAAGACCGACTCGCTGTTCGACCCGACCATCGCCACCTTCGAGGACGACAAGGGCGCCTACGACCAGAAGGATGCGGGCGGCTTCATCAAGCTCAATGCCCTGCGCATGCGCATCGCGGCCAACCTGCACAAGAAGTAGGAGCGCGGCGCCCTGCGTCGACATGGAGAAAAGATGATCCACGAACTGAGCGGCGACATTTTATTAAGCGGCGCCAAGGCCATCGCACAGGGCGTCGCGCCCAACGATGACTTTCATCACGGCCTCGCATTGCAGCTGCGCGAACGCATGCCGGCACTGTATAAGGATTTCCGCCATTTCTGCCAGACCAGCCACCCCAAGCCGGGCGGCTTGTGGACCTGGGTGAGCAGTGATGGCCACTTCATCGTCAATTTATTCACGCAAGAATCTGCCTACGCGCATGGCAGCAAACCCGGACACGCCTCGCTCAGCAATGTGAACCACGCGCTGCATGCCCTGCGCGCCTTCGTACAGAAGGAGCAGGTCGGCAGCCTCGCCCTGCCCCGCCTTGCCTGCGGCATGAACGGCCTGGACTGGAACGAGGTCAAACCCGTGATCGAACGGCAGTTGGGCGATCTCGGTATCCCGGTGTATGTGTACACCCATTATCAAAAAGGCGTAAAAGCCGACGAACCAAAGTGAAAGGAAGCGGTACGATGTCAGACAGATTCGATAACGTCAGCGTGGGCAAGAAGGCCAATGTATTCTTCGACGGCAAATGCGTATCGCATTCGGTGTTCTTCCCGGATGGCACACGCAAGACCTGCGGCGTCATCATGCCGGGCAGCCAGCTCACCTTCAATGTCGGCGCGCCGGAACTGATGGAGATCACCAGCGGCACCTGCGACGTGAAGATCGCGGGCGAACCCGCGTTCAAGAGTTACACTGCCGACAGCAGCTTCAAGGTGGCCGAGAACGGCAGCTTCGAGATTCATGCCAAGGATGAAGTGAACTACGTTTGCAGCTTTGGTTAACTAGCGGGTAGCTTGTGGCCGGTAGCTGGTAGCGAAATCCGCTTTTGCTACCAGCCACAAGCCACAAGCTCCCGGCTTAACGGAGAAAAACATGCCCTCTTTCGACATCGTTTCCGAAGTAGAGAAGACTGAAGTCAAGAACGCGCTCGAGCAAACCAACAAGGAAGTCGGCACCCGTTTCGATTTCAAAGGCAGCAATGCGCGCGTCGAACAGGCCGAACTGGTGCTCACGGTGTTTGCCGATAACGAATTCCAGCTGGGACAGGTTCAGGACATCCTCAACGGCAAGCTGGCCAAACGCGGCGTGGACATCCGTAGCCTCGACATCAGCGACAAGATCGAGAAGGTCAGCGGCAACAAGGTCAAGCGCAACTGCACCGTGAAGGTGGGCGTGGAGATCGAGCTGGCGAAGAAGATCGTCAAGCTGATCAAGGACAGCAAGCTCAAGGTGCAGGCCAGTATCCAGGGCGACACCGTGCGCGTGACCGGCAAGAACCGCGACGACCTTCAGGATGCCATCGCCTTTGTCAAGAAATCAATCACCGATTTCCCGCTGCAATACCAGAATTTCCGCGACTGATCTCCCATTGCAGGCCGGGTCTGGCTGGGGGACAATATCCCCCCTGCAACTCTTTTCCGGGAGGCCGATCATGCAACGCATCAGCAAGCAAACCATCCACATCCTGGCACTCGCTTTCTCAGCAATCCTGGCCAGCGGCACGGCACTGGCCGACAAGCCGTCCTGGGCGGGCGGCGATAAATCCGCGAAACCACAACAGAAACGCGACGCAGGCGGCATAGGGATCAGCCTGCATTTCAACGACAATCAACGAACCGTCATCCGCGATTACTTCGGCAAGCAATCCCGTGCCGGACGCTGTCCGCCCGGCTTGGCCAAGAAAAACAATGGCTGCCTGCCGCCGGGACAGGCGAAGAAATGGGCTGTCGGCCAAGTGCTCCCGCGCGATGTGATCATCTACGACTTGCCTTCCAGGCTCACCGTGCAATTGGGCATACCGCCCGCCGGGCATCGTTATGTGCGCGTCGCGGCAGATATCCTGCTGATTGCGGTCGGCACCAGCATGGTCGTGGACGCGATCGAAGATCTGGGAAAAATGTAAGGCATGGGGCCGGCTGAAAGCCGGACGCACACAGCCAGCCGCAGCGACGCCGAACAGCACCCGTTAGCGGGAGAATACGCTGTACGGGGCCTGCCAACCGGGAGTGGAAACATGAAGAACGCACTGATCCTGTTCGCCGACGGCAGCGAGGAACTGGAAGCCGTCACCGTCATCAACATCCTGCGCCGCGGCGGCGTCACCGTCACCGTGGCGGGTTTGCACGCCGGCCCCTTGCGCGGCAGCCGCGGCACCGTACTGTTGCCGGACACCACGCTGGACGAGGCGCTGGCGCACGATTACGACATGGTGGTGCTGCCCGGCGGCCAGCCCGGCACCGGCCACCTCAAGAGCGATGCGCGCGTCCTCGACCTGGTGCACCGGATGAACGAGGCAGGCAAGCAGGTCGCCGCGATCTGTGCCGCGCCTTCGGTGCTGGCCGTTGTCGGCCTGCTCGACGGCAAGCGCGCCACTTGCTACCCCGGTTCGCTCGATGGCTTCCGCAACGTGCAGGTGGAGACGCGGGCGGTGGTGGAAGACGGCAATATCATCACTTCGCGCGGCCCCGGCACGGCCATGGACTTCGCGCTGACCCTGCTGGAACGGCTGGCCGGCAAAGCCAAGCGCAACGACGTCGAGGCCGATCTGGTGCGTTGAACCTAGAAACCTCAGTTGACCGCTCCCTATACTACGCAATCAAATGATTATGAAAATATTTCGCCACTTATCCACGCTCACCCATCGGGTGAGTCGCTACGAAGCGTATTGCACGTCCCTCGCGGCGCATGGCGGCGTTGCTCCTCCTCGGAATGGAACAACCATTCCTCGTCGTCGCGCCTTGCCCTACACCACGATGAACGTACACTACGCTTCGTCCAACTGAAGTTTCTAGGTTGAATTGCACACCCTGTTCGCCAAACTCCCTCCCGCCGTCACCGCCCTGCTGCTGCAACTCATCGCCATCGCGCTCGCTGGCGCGAGCCTGCGCATAGCGGGCATGCAAGCTCCTCCGCTGGCCTTCGCCATGCTGTGCGGCGCATATGCCGCAACGCTCAGCCACTTCGCCGGACTGGCGGGCTGGTGGCTGGCGATCCAGTTGGCATTCGTTCCCGCACTGGTACTGATGCTGGCGCTCGATATCGCCTCCGGCCTTTACCTCGCCGCCTTCCTCGTGCTGTTGGTGGTGTACTGGAGCACCTTCCGCACCCAGGTGCCGCTCTATCTTTCCAGCAACAAGGTGTGGCGCGCGCTGGAAACACTACTCCCCTCCCCCGCTTGCGGGGGAGAGGGTGTGCCGGATTTCCGATTCATCGATCTGGGCTCGGGGCTGGGCGGCGTGCTGACGCATCTCGCCCGTATCCGTCCGGACGGCCATTACCGCGGAGTGGAGTCCGCGCCGCTGCCATTCCTGTGGAGCTGGCTGCGCATCCGGCTGGGCGGATACCGCAATTGCGGGGTGCTCTGGGGCAGCCTGTGGGACTGCGACCTCGCGCAGCATGACATAGTGTTCGCCTACCTCTCGCCGGTGCCGATGGGGCGCCTGTGGCGCAAAGCGCGCGCCGAGATGCGTCCCGGAACGGTGTTCATCAGCAGCACCTTCGCCGTGCCGGAACAGGCGCCGCACGAGACCGTGCAGGTGGATGACCTGCACCGCTCCACCCTGCTGATCTGGCGTATGTGATCAGCTCATGAAATACCGCAACGCGGCGGCATCGAACGGCCAGCCCAACTCCGCGCCGCTGTCGGCGCGGAGCAGCACCGGGATGCGCGTGCCGTATCTCTCCAGCAACTCATCGTCTTCGGCGATATCCACATGCTGCACCGCGATCCCGGCCTCACGCAGGATCGCTTCGGCGTCCTCGCACAGGTGGCAGCAGGAAGTGCCGTAAAGGACCAGAGGGAACATCGCTCAATGCAGGTCGATGATGCGCCAGCCGTTCTGTTCGGCATGCGCGCGTAGCGTGGCGTCCGGATTTGCCGCGACAGGACGCTTCACTTTGCGCAGTAGCGGCAGGTCGTTGTGCGAATCGCTGTAGAAGGTGCTGTCGGCGAAGCTATCCAGGTTCCAGCCATGTGCGGCCAGCCAGTTTTCCAGACGTATGATCTTGCCTTCGCGGAAGCACGGCACATCCGCCACGTCCCCGGTGAATTCGCCGTCCCTGTGTTCCGGCTCGGTGGCCAGCAGGTGCTCAATGCCGAATTCGCGTGCGATCGGCGCGGTGACGAAGCTGTTGGTCGCGGTGATGATGACGCACACATCGTCCGCCGCGCGGTGCCGTTGCACCAGAGCGCGCGCCTGCGGGGTGATCATCGGTAGCACGCTTTCGCGCATGAATTGTCGGTGCCACTCGTCCAGCGTCTTGCGCGAATGGCGCGACAGCGGTTTCAACTGGAAATCCAGGAACTCGTGGATGTCCAGCGTGCCGGCCTTGTATTGCTCATAGAAGGCGAGGTTCTTCACCTCGAACAATTCGCGGTCGAGCACGCCGATGCGGATCAGGAATTGCGACCACTCGAAATCGCTGTCGCCATTCAACAGCGTGTTGTCCAGATCGAACAAGGCAAGGTTCACTTCAACTCCATTTCTCGTTGTAAATTCTGTAGGGTGGGCACGTTTTTTGTGCCCACCCTACGTAGCTCGTTGCAGTATCTCTTTCAGCAGCGGTACCGACGGCGCACGATGCAGGCGCAGCGAGCGCTCGTCCAGCGCATCCAGCACCGCCATCAGGCTGGGCAGGTCGCGCCGCCCATGGCGCAGCAGATATTGAGTCACTTCCGGCGGCAGCACGAAACCGCGCGACTGCGCATGCTGCGCCAGTGCCTGCGCCTTCTCTGCATCGCTCAGGCCATGCACCTGATACACCAGCCCCCAGCCCAAACGGGTGCGCAGGTCGTCGCGCAGATCCAGATGCAGCGGAGATGCCTTGCCGCTCACCAGCAACATTCCGCCACCCTCACGCATCGCGTTGTACAGATTGAACAACTCGACCTGTGCCGCGTCGTCGAGCAGTTCGACATCATCCAGCGCCACGACCTCCACCATCGGCGGCACTTGGCCGCGCGCATAGACCGCGCAACGTTCTTCTGCCAGCGCCGCGCTGACACAGGCTTGCAGCAGGTGGCTCTTGCCGCCGCCGCTCTCGCCCCAGAGATAGAAACAGCGCTCGCCGTCGCCCGCCAGAGCGCGGCTCATGGCCGCCAACAGTTCAAGGTTGCGCCCCGCCACGAAATTGCCCAGGGTCGGCTGCCAGCCGGGTGTGATATCGAGCAGCAGCTGGTTCATGGTCTGCGGCACGGCATTCCGGACAGGGATCGCATTCGGGTATGGCACGAGGAGCGGGATGGGGGCATTTCGGGTAAAATTCGCGGCAAAAATGAGCTGCACTTTACCTTTTAGAAAGCGAGAACTCAACTTGAGCCAGAACAATTCCCTCTCCTACCGCGATGCCGGTGTCGATATCGATGCCGGCGACCGCCTGATCGAGAACATCAAACCCTACGCCAAGCGCACCATGCGGCCCGAAGTGCTTTCCGGCATCGGCGGCTTCGGCGGCCTGGTGGAGATATCGAAGAAATACAAGGAGCCGGTACTGGTGTCCGGCACCGACGGCGTGGGAACCAAGCTGAAACTGGCGTTCGAACTCAACCGCCATGACACCGTCGGCATCGACCTCGTCGCCATGAGCGTGAACGACATCCTGGTGCAGGGTGCCGAGCCGCTGTTCTTCCTCGACTATTTCGCCTGCGGCAAGCTCGACGTGGATGCCGCCACCGAAGTCATCAAAGGCATCGCTTACGGTTGCGAGCAATCCGGTTGCGCGCTGATCGGCGGCGAGACGGCCGAGATGCCCGGCATGTATCCGGTCGGCGAATACGATCTCGCCGGCTTCGCCGTCGGTGTGGTGGAGAAATCGAACATCATCACCGGCGAGCACATCGTCCCCGGCGACGTGGTGCTGGGCCTCGCTTCCAACGGCGCGCACTCCAACGGCTATTCGCTGGTGCGCAAGATCATCGAACGCAGCGAATCCGACCTCGACGCGAAGTTCGACGGCGAGCGCACGCTGGCCGACTGCATCATGGCGCCGACGCGTTTGTACGTGAAGCCACTGCTGGCGCTGATGCAGCAGATCACCGTGAAGGGCATGGCGCACATCACCGGCGGCGGCATCACCGAAAACGTGCCGCGCGTGCTGCCCGCCAACGTCGTCGCCGATATCGACAGCCGCAGCTGGCAGATGCCCAAGCTGTTCCACTGGCTGCGCGAGCAGGGCAACGTCGCTGCGCAGGAGATGTACCGCACCTTCAACTGCGGCATCGGTATGGTGGTGATCGTCGCTGCAACGGATGCCGATGCGGCGATCAGTCAACTGCAAGCGGCAGGCGAGAACGTCTCGCAGATCGGCGTGATCCGCGCAAGGAACGGCGACGAGCACCAGACCCAGGTTGCCTGATGAAATCCATCGTCATCCTGATCTCGGGGCGCGGCAGCAACATGCAAGCGCTGCTGGAGGCGAAGTTGCCTTGCCGCGTTGCGGCGGTGATCAGTAATAAGGCCGATGCGAGCGGGCTGGACGTCGCGCGGCGATATGGCATCCCCACCGCCGTGCTGTCGCACCGCGACCATCCGGATCGTGCCAGCTTCGACGCCGCTCTGGCGCAGGTCATCGACAGCTTCCAGCCCGATTTCGTGGTGCTGGCCGGTTTCATGCGCATCCTCACCGAGGATTTCGTCAATCGCTACCATGGCCGGCTAGTCAACATCCATCCCTCGCTGCTGCCGGCCTACGGCGGCCTCGACACCCATGCGCGAGCGCTGCACGACGGCGTGAAGATCCACGGCTGCACGGTGCATTTCGTCACGCCCGATCTCGACCACGGCCCGATCATCATTCAGGCGGCCGTGCCGGTGCTGTGCCATGACACCGAACAAACATTGGCGGCACGCGTGCTGCATGAAGAACATCGCATCTATCCGCAGGCCATCCGCTGGCTGTGCAACGACCAGATTGAACTGCGCGCCGATGGCCGGGTCTTATGCCGTGACCGCAAACAACACGGCCACGCCTTGATCTCACCCGGTCTGGAATAGTCATGAATCGCCTGGCACCTGTCCTGTACGCATGGTTGCTGCTGTGCGTTGCACCTCCTGTCCTCGCCGCCGCGCCGAGCGGCGTGCAAGCGACTTACGACGTCTACCGGGATGGTCTCAAGGTCGGGCAGATCGAGGAAACCTACACGCGCGACCATGAGCGCTACACACTGTCCAGCACCACCACGCCGACCGGACTATTGGCAGTATTCAGGCCGGAAAAGATCTTCATCGAAAGCGCGGGGCTGATCGGCCAGCAGGGATTGCAGCCGGAACGCTTCAGCCACCGGCGCGAGCGCGACGAGAACAAGGACAGCCGTGCGGAATTCGACTGGAAGGAGCGGCATCTCGCCCTGACGCAGCAGGCGCAGCGCATCCTCCTCGAACTGCCGGACGGCACGCAGGATCGCCTGAGCGCGATGTACCAGTTCATGTTCCTGCCGCTACAAAAAGCTGCGGCGCTGGATTTTGCCATGACCAACGGCAGCAAGCTGGATCATTACCATTACGCCATTTCCCGCGGCCAGAAGCTCAAGACGCCCGCAGGCGAATTCCGGACACTGTATCTGGACAATCAGGCCGGAGCGGGCGAGAACCGCACCGAAATCTGGCTCGCCGTGCAACACCACAACCTGCCGTGCAAAATGGTCATCACCGATGCGGACGGCGAGCAACTCACCCAGGTATTGAGCAGACTCATCGTCGTGCCGTGATCTCCCTGCCCCGCACTTCCGCCGGAAGGATCGCACTTGCCATCGGGCTGTCGCTGCTGGCGCACGCGCTCATGCTGCTTGCGCCGATGGCCGGATTGCCGGAGATCGGAACTCCCATCCCGCCGCTCTCCGCCCGGCTGGAATCCCTGCCGCAATCGCTTCCGAAACCGGTGCCGGGCAACCTGCCCAAGCCCGTGCCGAAGCCTGTGCGCAAACCGGAAAATACGCCGACCCAGCCTGCCGCTACGGAAGCCGCCGAAACCACTGGAGCCGCTGAAACAACCACCACAGAAACTGCGGATGAATCAGCTCCGGCGCATCCGCTACCCAGACATGCACAACTCATCTTCTTCGCTTACAGCGGCGAGGGCGGCATGAAGATCGGCGAGGCGGTACACCGGCTGAATATCGAAGAAGGCCGATACACCCTCACTGCAATAACGCGAACCACCGGGCTGGCCGGCTTATTCAGGAGCTACCAGCTCGCCCAGACCAGCACCGGCATCACCGGCGACCCGGGGTTGCAGCCGCTCAGATTCATCGAAGAGAAGCAGCAATCCGGGAATAGTCAGCGCCTGGAAGCGGAGTTCGACTGGCCGGCGCGCATGCTCCGCTTCTCGCAAGGCGGCGAAACGCCCCTGCCGGAACAGGCGCAGGACATCCTGAGCTTTCTTTATCAGGTTTCGCAGCTGCCAGCTAACCGCACAAGCATCCCTCTCGCCATCAGCAACGGCAGGAAACTGGAGCATTACGAGCTGGAGATCGGCGCGGAAGAAGTGATCGCAACGCCGCTGGGCAGCTTGCGCGCCGTGCCGCTACGCAAGAAGCATGCGGCGGGAGAGGAAGGCCTGGATATCTGGATGGGACTGGAATACCGGCTGCTGCCGGTCAAGATCCGCCAGACCGAACGCGACGGGCGGATCGCCGGGGAGATGATTATTTCAGAGATACGCGTAGCGGACGAATGACTTCCCGCTGCATCAGTCCGGGTTGAAGTCGTAAGGAAATTTCTGCAACGCAGGTTTCATCTTCAGGTCTTCCTTGATAACATGATCGATCAGCCAACCGCGCAGGAAAACAGTGAAGTGATCGAGGGTGACCTTGACCCATTCGCCGCGCATGGCCTCAAGTTCATGCCGGGCGCGCTGGAGCTGCTTGCCCAGCAATTCATGCTCCTGGCACAGGCGCTGCCAGTTTTTGCAACCCGCTGCCCGCGCGATCTTTTCTTCCCGCGCAAAATGTTCCTGCGCGTATGTGCCCAACTGGTCAAGCGCACCTGAGAAACCATCCCAGTCCCTGGTGCTCAATGCCACTTCTACTGCATTGATCAGGGCGATCAATTTCTTGTGATCGCCGTCGATCGCGCCATTCCCGACGCTTAACTGTTCACGCCATTCCAGACTCATCCTGCCCCCCAGCGAAAATCCCGTGCAAAACAGCTCCCGGGGCGAGACTTTACCATGCGGACTCAAGGCCGCATATCGGTCTGAAACGCTTATACCACTTCATCGATGCTGACATATTCAAGCATCCAGTTCCATAAAAAATCGGCGTAATGTTCCACCGCTTCCTCTGACCAGCATCCTTCCAGCGACTCCAGTTCCTCGATGAAATGCCGCAGTTCCCTCTGCATGTATTGGTACGCACGCTTATGCTCATCGAACGGCACCTTGGCCTCCAGTGCGACTTTTTCGTTCTGCGCAAAATGGGCGGCGATATAAATGCTCAGGCGCACAAAAGCTCGCCTGAGAGACAATTTCCGCAGCTTCCATTCGGTTCTCGATTTAAGAACGCCCACGATATCGTTCACCATGCCCATCAGCGTCCTGTGATCGAAATTCATCGCCTGCCTTCTGTCATCCACCCGTTCTGCCAGCGACGCGTCCATCATGACCTCCTGCCATAAACCGGCTAACACACCCACAAATCGAACAATCATTCCGCAGGATTTGAAACCTCTCCCGCCCCAATCTTGACCACTCTATCATCATGGCTTACAAAAGCCTATATGCCGAATTGCCTATATATTTCGGCCTAGACAAGAGCTGACATAGCGCAACAGGAGCAAAGGCGAAAGCGCCGCTTGGCAACCTGTTAAACTGCACGCCTGCATCTTGAATTCACTACATTTCATGCTGATTACCGAATACCGTCTCGATCTCGTCATTCAGGCACTGCGTGCCATCCTGCCGCTGGCGCACCCCGCCGATACCACGCTGCGCTACTTTTTTCAGGACAACCGCATCGGCTCCAACGAGCGCGCGCTGGTCGCCGAGACCGTGTTCGGCGTGCTGCGCCACCGCCTGCTGCTGGAACACACCTGCGGTGACACGCCCACGCCGCGCCGGATGGCGCTGGCTCACATGGTGCGTTTTGGCGGCTACAACCTGCGCGAGATCGAGCCGGTACTGAAGCGCGACGAGAAGGAATGGCTCGCCACGGTGAAGGGTGTCAAAGCGGAAGACCTGCCGTTGCCGGTGCAGGCCGAACTGCCAGACTGGCTGATCGAGAAGATGCGCGCTGCATATTCGGACGAGGATATCCTCGCAATCGGTCGCGCGATGCAGCAGGCCGCGCCGCTGGATATCCGCGTCAACACGCTGCTCGCCAAGCGCGACGAGGTGCTGGAGCAGCTGCATGCCAAAAAGATCGGGGCGACTATCACGCCTTATTCGCCGTTCGGCATCCGCCTCAAGGACAAGATACCGCTGAACAAGGATGCGCTGTTCACCGAAGGCAAGGTGGAGGTGCAGGACGAAGGCAGCCAGTTGCTCGGCTTGCTGCTCGCACCCAAGCGCAACGACATGGTGGTGGATTTCTGCGCCGGGGCTGGCGGCAAGACACTGCTGCTGTCGGCACTGATGAATTCGCAGGGCCGCTTGTACGCGATGGACGTTTCCGAGAAGCGCCTCGCCAACCTCAAGCCGCGCCTGAAACGCTCCGGAGCGAGCAATATCCAGCCGATGCTGATCGCGCATGAGAACGACCTCAAGGTGAAACGCCTCGCGGGCAAGATCGACCGCGTGCTGGTGGATGCCCCATGCAGCGGCTTGGGCACGCTGCGCCGCAACCCCGACCTGAAGTTCCGCCAATCGCCCGGCAGCATCGAGGAACTCAAGCAGAAGCAGACCGCCATCCTTGCCTCGGCAGCGCGCCTACTTAAAAAGGGCGGCAGACTGGTGTACGCCACATGCAGCATCCTGCGCGAAGAAAATCAGGCTATCGTCGAAGCCTTCCTCGCCGCACATCCGGACTTCGCGCTGAAGCCGGCAGGCGAAGTGCTACAGCAACAAAAGATCATGCTGGAGATGGGTGACTATCTGGAATTACGCCCGCACCTGCACGGCACGGACGGCTTCTTCGCGGCGGTGTTGGAGCGAACCTGACCTGCAACCCGTAAAACAAACGACCGCCGAAGCGGTCGTTTGTTTTACGAATTACCTTTGGGTTAATCCTAGAAGGGGATATCGTCGTCGAAATTATCGAAACTGCTCTTTGCGGCAGGCGCAGCCTTTCCGGCTACGGGCGTAGCGGCTCGTGCAGGGGCCGACTGGCTCTCCTCGACCACTTCGAAACTGCCGCCGCCCGACGACTTGCCGCCCAGCATCTGCATCCGGTCTGCCACGATTTCGGTGGTGTAGCGATCCTGGCCTTCCTTGTCCTGCCACTTGCGCGTCTGGATGCGGCCCTCGACGTAAATCTGCGAGCCCTTTTTCAGGTATTCCCCTACGACTTCGGCCTGCCGCCCAAAGAACGAAACGCGATGCCATTCGGTGCGCTCCTGTTTGGTTCCGCTCTTATCTTTCCAGGTGTCGGTGGTCGCGAGGGTGATGTTCGCGATCGCTTCGCCGCTGGGCATGTACCTCACTTCAGGGTCTTTCCCGAGATTCCCCACCAGAATCGCCTTATTCACTGACGCCATTTGCCGCTCCTTTCATCACGAGTTGTCCTACCGCTGTTTCGTCGAAACCCCGTATATCCACCTTGATGCTGGCCATGCCTTCGCTTGCCACCACCATCGCTTCGCGCACGCCGACACATTGCAACAGGCGTTGGCGCAATTCTACCGCAGCAGCCGCATCCATCGCCGGCAAATGATACATCCTGGTGCTCACCGCAGCTGGGGGTTTCATTCCGGAAGCGACCGCCAGCCACAGCAACAGCAGCACGATGCTGAATACGAATACCGCATCGCCGCCAACGAACTCCATCAGCGCCCCGCCCGCTGCCGCACCGAAGAATGCGCCGAAGAACTGCACGCTGCTGTAAACCCCCATCGCCGTTCCTTTGGCGGACAGCGGCGCGATCTTGCTGATCAGCGAGGGCAGGGTCGCTTCCAGCACGTTGAACGCGGTGAAGAACAGCAGCAGCGCGAATGCCACTCCCCACAGGCTGTGTTGCACGAACAGCAGCAGCGCCTGCGCCCCCATCGCCAGCGCGATGGCGGACAGGAACACCTGTTTCATCTTCGCCTTCTTTTCGGCCACGACGATGGGTGGCACCATCAGCGCAAAGGCCGCCAGCATCACTGGCAGATAAATCTGCCAGTGGTGAGACACATCGAGTCCGTCGTCATGCAGGATGAACGGCACCTGCATGAATACCGACATCAGGATGGCGTGCAACGCGAAGATGCCGAAATCCAGCCGCAACAACTCGCTGTTGCGCAACACTGCGGCAAAATGTCCGTGACCAGTCTCGGTATCGCTATGGAAACGGGTGATCTTCGGGTCAGGAATCACGAAGCGCACCACGCCCATCGCCGACATCGCCAGCACGCCGATCATGGCGAAGATACCGGGCACGCCGAGCACGCCATTGAGCAGCGGCGACAATACCAGCGAGATCGAGAAGGTGATACCGATAGTGATGCCGATCAGCCCCATCGCCTTGGTACGGTGCTCCTCGCGCGTCAGGTCGGCGGCCAGCGCCATCACCGCCGCGTTGATCGCTCCGGCGCCCTGTATCACGCGACCGATGATGATCCAATAGATATCGGTGGCGCCGGCCGCGATGAAGCTGCCCAGTGCGAACACCAGCAAGCCGCTGTAGATGACCGGCTTT
>Ga0209211_10001990_pt1 | contig 36612 bp, 31 predicted proteins | sample RifGroA2_FD_183992 | JGI IMG/M metagenome (GOLD analysis project Ga0209211, IMG submission 183992) | Groundwater microbial communities from Rifle, Colorado, USA - Groundwater A2 (SPAdes) (version 2) | ecosystem: Environmental > Aquatic > Deep subsurface > Groundwater | place: Rifle, Colorado... | reverse complement strand
CTTGCTTATCCATTGCCGATACGGCTTGGCAGTGGACATGGCGTGCTTGAGTTCGGTGTCGTCGATGATGCGACCCTGCTCAAGATCGATCAGCAGCATCTTGCCGGGCTGCAGACGCCACTTCTTGACGATCCGCTCCTGCGCAATCGGCAGCACGCCGGTCTCGGAGGACATCACCACCAGGTCGTCGTCGGTAATCAGATAGCGCGCCGGGCGCAAGCCGTTGCGGTCCAGCGTGGCGCCGATCTGGCGGCCATCGGTGAAGGCTACCGCGGCCGGACCGTCCCAGGGCTCCATCAGCGCCATGTGATATTCATAGAAGGCACGGCGTTCTTCGTCCATCAGCGGGTTGCCGGCCCAGGCTTCGGGAATCAGCATCATCATGGCGTGCGCCAGGCTGTAGCCGCCCATGACCAGCAGTTCCAGCGCATTGTCAAAGGAGGCGGAATCCGACTGACCGTCGTAAATCAGGGGCCAGATCTTCTCCAGATCTTCGCCCAGTACCGGCGATGAAATCCCGTGCTCACGGGCCCGTATCCAATTGACGTTGCCGCGCAATGCATTGATCTCGCCGTTGTGGGCAATCATGCGGAAAGGATGGGCCAGATCCCAGGTCGGGAAGGTATTGGTGGAAAAACGCTGGTGCGACATCGCCAGCGCCGAGACCACTCGCCGGTCCTTCAGGTCAAGATAGTAAGTGCCAACCTGGTTGGCCAGCAGCATGCCCTTGTACACAACCGTGCGCCCCGACATCGACGGCACATAGAACATCTTGCCATCGGGCAGTTTGAGAGCCTGGATAGTGTGTCCGGTAGCCTTGCGCAGGATGTAGAGCTTTCTCTCCAGCGCGTCCGCATCGGCAATGCCGCTGCCAGCGCCAATGAATACCTGCCGCACCACGGGCTCGATATCTTTCGCCGCCTGAGCCAGCCCGTCGTTATCCACGGGAACGTCTCGCCAGCCAAGAAGCACCTGGCCTTCATAGCGAATGGCGCGTTCGATCACCGCCTCGCAGGCACGCCGACTGGAGTCGTTGCGCGGCAGAAATACCATGCCGACACCGTACTTGCCTGGCGCCGGCAGGGTGACATCCTGGCGGGCCATTTCGGCGCGAAAGAATGCGTCTGGAATCTGGATAAGAATGCCTGCGCCGTCGCCCAGCAGCGGATCATAGCCCGTAGCGCCGCGATGCTCGAGGTTGCACAGAATCTGCAGGCCCTGTTCGATGATGGCATGGCTCTTCTGGTTCTTGATATGGGCAACGAAACCGACGCCACAGGCGTCATGTTCATTGGCCGGGTCGTATAGACCCTGGCGCTGGGGGAGGACCATCTTTTCTTTCCTCGGAAATGCGAGCGGCAAAAAAGCCGGGGCGGTGCCGCTCCCCGGCCTTGAATGGTCCGCCGAACATGGCGGACGGACCGCTAAATATACCGCCAAAAGCGGTCGAATTCAATACGCTGCATTGCAGCATTCGGACTTCATAATTCGCCGACTGAGAACAGGCGGCGATGCTCCTTCATCGAGTAGCGGTCGGTCATCCCGGCGATATAGTCCGCCGTCGCCCGCGCGACACTCTCGGTGGCGGCCATTTCCCGATACTGGGGCGGCAACAGGCGCGGATCAGCGACGAAGGCGTTGAACAAATCGTGAATGATGCGGTGCGCCTTGGCCGTCATGCGCAGCACCTGATAGTGCTGGTACAGATGATCGCGCAGGAAGCCCTTGAGTGCCCGGTTTTCCGCCTGCATGGTGTCGGTGAAGGCAATCAGGGCGGGCGCCGTGTGCACCTCCGCCAGCGTATGCGGTGTGGCAGCCTCTATTCTGCGCGACGATTCGGCCAGCAAATCGGTTACCAGGGCGTCGATCATGCGGCGGATGGTTTCGTGCACGCGGCGGCGATCCGACAGCTGCGGAAATTCGGCATCCGCTGCGGCAGCATGGTGGGCAAAAAGGTTCACCTCGCCTAGTTGATCAAGGGTGAGCAGTCCGGAACGCAAGCCGTCATCCACGTCGTGGTTGTTGTAGGCAATTTCATCGGCCAGATTGCAGATTTGCGCTTCGAGCGACGGCTGGCGGCCGTCGAGAAAGCGCTGGCCTAGTTCGCCGAGGCCGCGCGCCCGTGCCGGCGAGCAATGCTTGAGGATGCCCTCGCGCGTCTCGAACATCAGGTTGAGGCCGTCAAACGCCCCGTAACGCTCCTCCAGCCGATCGACGATGCGCAGGCTCTGCAGATTGTGCTCGAAACCTCCATGCGCCTGCATGCACTCGTTCAGGGCATCCTGCCCGGCGTGGCCGAAAGGAGTGTGACCAAGGTCGTGCGCCAGTGCAATCGCCTCCGCCAGGTCGTCATTGAGCTGAAGCGCGCGCGCGATCGAACGCGCGATCTGGGCAACCTCTATGCTGTGCGTGAGCCGGGTGCGAAACAGGTCGCCTTCGTGGTTGACGAAAACCTGCGTCTTGTATTCAAGGCGACGAAAGGCGGTGGAATGCACGATCCGATCGCGATCCCGCTGAAACTCGCTGCGCGCCTTGGGGCGCGGCTCAGCGACTGCACGGCCGAGGCTGGTGCCGTCACTGACGGCGTAAGGCGCCAGATCACTCACGACAGCAAGCCTCGATGGCGGCGACGATTTCCTCGCGCGGTGCATCGGCATAGGTCACGGCATCACCCAGCGCCTTGAGCAGGATCAGGCGCAAGCTGCCAGCGACAACTTTCTTGTCGTGTGACATCAATTCTAGATAGCGATCCACGCCGAGCGCGGGCCCCTTGACCGGCAGACCTGCGCGCCGCAACAGCGCGCGGACACGTCCGACATCGGCCGCGGATAGCCAGCCCAAGCGGTGCGAGAGTTCGACGGCCATCACGGTGCCGGCGGCGACGGCCTCGCCGTGCAGCCATTCGCCATATCCCATGCCGGTTTCGATGGCATGGCCGAAAGTGTGGCCGAGATTGAGCAGGGCGCGACCACCTTCCCGGGCTGTCTCGTATTCATCGGCCGCTACCACCTCGGCCTTGTTGGCGCAGGAGCGTTCAATGGCTTCCGCCAGCAGGTCGCCGTCGCGCGCCAGTAGCCCGTCCATGTTGGCTTCCAGCCAGCCGAGAAACGGCATGTCGCGAATCAGGCCGTACTTGATCACCTCTGCCATCCCCGCCGACAATTCCCGATCGGGCAAAGTTTTCAGCGTATCGGTATCGGCCAGCACCAACTTCGGCTGCCAGAAGGCGCCGACCATGTTCTTGCCGCGCGGATGATTGATTCCGGTCTTGCCGCCCACCGACGAATCGACCTGCGACAGCAGCGTGGTGGGAATCTGGATAAACGGCACGCCACGCTGATAGGTGGCGGCGGCAAAGCCCGCGAGATCGCCGATGACGCCGCCGCCGAGGGCAACGATGGTCGTACTCCGGTCGCAACGGCTTGCCAGCAGGGCGTCGCAAATCAGGTTGAGCGACTCCCAGTTCTTGTGCGCTTCGCCGTCGCGAAGGACGATCGGCGTCACGCCAACGCCGACTTTCTCCAGCGCGGTGGCCAGTACGTCAAGATACAAGGGAGCAACAGTGGTGTTGGTGACCAGAGCGATACGCGGCGTGCGCAGAAATGGCAGGATCAAGTCGGCGCGGACAAGCAGGCTGCCGCCGATCAGAATCGGGTAGCTGCGCTCGGCAAGTGCAAGGTTCAGGCGACGCATTGCTTCTGCAACTCCCGTTCAACATGCTTGATGAGGTAATTGATGCTGCCGCCCATGCTGTTGATCACGATGTCGGCCACCTCGCGGTACAAGGGATCGCGCTCGGCGAACAGTTCCTCGATCTTCTTCATGGGATCCGCCACCTGCAGCAGGGGTCGGTTGGGATCAAGCCGGGTGCGCTCGAAGAGCAGGCGTGGCGCCACGTGAAGATAGACGACAGTCCCTCCCTGCTTGAGCGCGGCGCGATTCTCGGAGCGAAGCACCGCGCCACCGCCGGTTGCGACGACAAGGTTTGATTCATTGGCCAGTTCGGCGATCACTCGCGACTCGCGATCGCGAAATCCCAGCTCACCCTCGATGTCGAAAATCAGCGGAATCCGGACGCCGGTGCGTGCCTCGATCTCGTGATCGGCATCGACAAAGGAGCGTTGCATGCGCCGCGCCAGGTGGCGGCCGACCGTGGTCTTGCCGGCGCCCGGCATGCCGACCAGGTAGATGTTGTTTTTCGCAGTCACGAGCGAATTGTAGCAGCGGCAAACGACAGGGCCGGCATGAGCCGGCCCTTGCTGCAGAAGAATGAATTCCGCTTAACGCTGCGTCAGCGCATCACTGACAATGCGCGGCGTAATGAAAACCAGCAACTCGCTGCGCGACTGGCTCTTCGTCGTGGTCTTGAACAGGAAGCCGACATAGGGCAGGTCGCCAAGGAAGGGAACGCGGTCCTGAGTTTGCAGCTCCGATTCCCGTGAGAAGCCGCCGATGACAACCGTGCCACCGTTTTCAACAATTACATTGGTGGTAATGGTATTGGTGTCCAGGCTGCCCGTCGTCGCATTGGTGATGGTGCTCTTGGCAATGTTCAGCTCAAGACCAATGCGATTGTCCGGATTGACCGAGGGCGTTACGCCCAGAGTAAGCGGGGCGGAAAAGGTCTGGTAGATCGGCAAGCCCGTTGTCGCATTCACCCCGGTAAGAATGGTCACCTGCTGGGTATTGTTGATGGTTGCTGCCTTGCGGTTCAGCGTGACGATTCTGGGAGATGAAATGGTCTTGTTGCGTGAATCGTTCTCCGCCGCCTGCAACTCAAGCGAAAGTACTTTGGTGGCAGCGGCGTTGAACAACATCAAACCAAAATTCCCGGCACCAGCCAAGGCATAGCTTGGTCGGAAAATCATCGGGGTTGCCGATAGCGAAGGGACAGGCGCACTGCCGTAGATATCAAAATTACTACCGGTATTGACTGGCGAGGCACTGAAGGCAAGCCGCGATGATGTGCCGGGGATCTGGTAACCCCCGTTGGTTTGGATGTTGGCCACAGTCATTCGCACACCCAGCGAATTGGCGAATCCTGTTGACGCTTCCACAATACGAGCTTCTATCATCACCTGCTTGGGCGGGACATCCACATTCCGGATGACTTCGCGAATGGCTTCAATCACGGCAGCGGTATCGCGGACAAATATCTGATTCGTGGCGTCGTGTGCCGATATGCCGCCACGTGAGGTAAGCATCCCTTTGCTCGTGCCGCCCGCTGCTGCAGGAGCACCAGCCGCCGCAGCCGGCGCCGGTGCGCCTGCGGCCGGAGGCGCGGCTGCCGCTGCGCCCGCCGCTGCGGGAGCAGCCGAAGCAAAGCTGCTATTCACCAGCGCAATGACGTCCGCTGTCTTGACATAGTTGAGCTTGAAGGTTTCCGCCACAAGCGGCGCAATATCGCTCGATCGCGTCACTTCATCCGCGTTGTCCTGATCCCGCTTCTGCAGCACGGCCCTGTCGCCGAACAGGATCACGTCATTGCGTACCCGCATGCCGGCGTTAACCTGCGCCATGATGATTTCCAGCGCCTGGTCATACGGAATGTTGTCAAGGTTCGCGGTGACCGTCCTGCCATTCAGCGAAGGATCGATCAGCACATTCTTGCCCGAGATGTCGGCCAGAGTGCGCAATACCATCGAGGCATCGGCACCGAAGAAGTTGATGGAAATCTTTTGCCCCTGCTGTCCGGTCTGAACCAGCTTGTTGGCGTCATCCACCGGGATTGGCTTGACCTCTATGGTCAGCTGGTTGTTTGCCACCTGGGCCTGATGAAACCAGCGACCGCGCGCGGCAATGTCGAGACGTGTCAGATTACCGAGTGCGCGCGAAGTGATCGTCGTTACCGGAGTCGCAAAATCATTGACGTCGCGCCGGTTCTGCAGCCGCGCAGGCAGCTCGACGTCGCGCAACTCGACGGTAATTCCCGTGCCCGTGCGACGAATGTCGATCGGCACCGTGCCGTCGGTCAAATCCACGATGATCGTGGCCTGACCATCTTCACCGCGGCGGAAGACGATATCGCGGATCGCGGCACTGTCTGCCGCGGGTATCGGCTTTCCGGCCCCGGATGCCGATGATGTCAACAGGGTGGGGCTATAGACGCTCGGCGCCGGCTCCTGGCTTGCCTGTACGCCCTGTGCCTGCAGTTTGATGTAGAGAGCATCGCCGGCAATCTCGGTGGAGAACTTGGTGGGCCGATACAAGTTCAGCACCAGTCGCGTCAATTTGTCGGTCTGAACCAGATTCAGGCTCTTGAGATCGCCGGTCGCAACCTGCTGCGTGGACTGGCCCGACTGGTTGTCGGTATCGGGAAAGTCGATCACCACGCGCGGCGGCTCGACGACGCTCCAGTTTCCCGGCATTGTCTTCAAGGGAGCGGACATTTGCACCTTGAGGAGGACCTGGTCGCCGTCGCGCCGGACCTGGATCTGCTTGATGGAATTTTCCGCGGCAATCGATGCGCCGGACAGAGCAAACCAGAAGCCCGCCAGGGCAGCAGCAATGTAGAATTTTTTCATCAACGTCCTCCTTCTCTCGGCACCATGAGCACCTTTTCCTGCTCGACCCATGCGCCGTTCGCATCCTTGACGGTTTCAAGCACTGTAATGCCCTCTCGGGTAATTGCCGTGATCTTGCCGAAGCTGCGGCCCATGTACTCGCCGACACGGACATGCTTCGGTTTGTTCGGCGGCGGAGTCTGAATCAGGGCATAGGGCACGGTGCCCGCCATGATGATGCCAACCACCTTGAGATCCTCGATCGGGAAAATTTCCAGCGGCTGTTGCGGTCGCGTACGATCCGGCGTTGACTTGTCGGCAACGGCCTCCAGCGTCACGATCTTGCCCGGAGCGAAGGGTGGCGTCAGCCCCTCAGTTTCATAGGCAACTACCGGGAAGGCGGCTATCTCAGGCAGCGGCGACACTTTGCCCCGCATACCCTTCGTTTCCTCGCGCATCCACTGCCGGAGATCCTGATGATCTTCGGCAGCGCAGCCCAACAACAACAGCGGGCACAGGAATAGAAGTCTGTGAAACTTCATTTCTTGGCTCCCTTGGCCGTCTTCTTCTGCATGGCGAGTTCGCCTTCGTCAAGGTAGCGAAACGTCTTGGCCGTGGTTCTCAATGCCAGCGTCGAATTGGGGTTTGTGCTCAAATTGATATCGTTCAAGGTAACGATACGCGGCAACTTGGCAAGATCTCCCGTAAATGCGCCAATATCATGGTAGCTGCCTATGAGGCTCAGGCTAATTGGCACCTCGGCATAGAATTCCCTGGGAGACTCGCCGCCCGGCTTGAAAAGTTCAACCGACAAACCCCGAGCCTGGGCTGCCTTGTTGATGTCGACCAGCATGTCGCCCATCTCCGCCTTGTTCGGCAACTGTTTTAGCAGCGCACCAAACGAGCGGTCAATCTCGGCCAACTGGCGCCGATATTCATCCAGATTCACCGCCTGCCTCTTCTTGTTCAGCCAGTCCTCCTTGTGCTTGGCCTCCTGATTCTTCTTTGTCTCCAGTTCCTCCAGCTGGACGCTCCAGCCAATTGCACCGAATCCCCATGCGGCGGCCAGCAAGGCCAGGAAAAGGCTGAGAAGAATGACGATGCGGGGAGCCAACGGCCACAGCCCCGGATCCTTGGGATCCAGGGTCTTGAAGTCCATGGCCAGCCGCTGGAGATCAATGAGCGGCGCCTTGGGCTGAGCCGGCTCCGCCTTGGCCGCCTGCTTTGCCGCCAGCCGTTCGGCAGCCGACTTTCGCTTGAACAGCGAGGACAGATCGGGCAGCTTCATCATTTCTTCCCCTGCACTGGCGCCGGCTTCGCCTCTGCCTTGGTCTGGCGGGTGATGGCGGTCGTAATGCTGAAGGCGTTCAAGCGCCGATTGGCCACCACCTCGGCCTTGGTTTCGACCAGAGTCGAGTTCTCCAGCAGAGGCGACTCGTCGAGATTGTTCATCAGTGTGGTGATGCGCGCATTCGACTGCGCGTAGCCGTTGATCGCGATTCTTGGTCCGCTTTGCACGAGAGTACGCAAATAGATGCCTTCCGGCACCTGCTTTGCCAGCTCGTTGAACAGATGCACCGTTTCCGTGCGGTTGGCCTGCAATGCCTCGATAACCCTCTTGCGGGACAGGAGCGCGTTGGTCTGCTCCTGAATCTTCTTGATTTCGTCAATTTCCTTGTCCAGGCTGGAAATTTCACGCTTGAGAAATTCATTTTTTTCGTTCTGCGCGGCAATCTCGCGATTGACCAGCGAGAAACCGAGGAACCAGATCACCGCACCGAGTACGGACACCAATCCCAGCAGCACATAGAATTGCTGGCGCCGCCCCTTGCGCTTAGCCTCGCGATGAGGAAGCAGATTGATCCGGATCATTGATCGAACTTCCTCAGAGCCAGCCCGCAAGCCACCATGAGAGAGGGTGCGTCAGCAGCCAGCTGTTTGGCACGAATGCGCGGCGAGATTGCCATGCCGGCAAACGGATCGGCCAGGATGGTATTGACGTTGGTACGCTGGCCGACGAGTTCGGCAACACCAGGAACCAGCGCCGATCCACCCGCAAGAATGATGTGATGTACTTCGTTGTTCGGTGTGGAGGTAAAGAAGAATTGCAGTGCGCGCGCAACTTCCTGCGCCATGTTCTCAATGAAGGGATGCAGGATTTCCGCTTCGTAGTTGTCCGGCGGCGTGCCCGATCGCTTCAGGTTCTCGGCCTCGTCCGGACCCATGCCGTAGGCGCGCATGATCTCGGCGGTCAGTTGTGATCCGCCGAAAGCCTGCTCGCGCACATAGAGTTGCTGGTCATCCTTCATGATGGTGACCTTCATCGCGGAAGCGCCCACGTCAACCAGCGCTATGATCTGGCCCACCCCATCGCTGGGAAGCTGCTTGGTCACAAGTTCATATGCGGCCTGGGCCGCGAAGGCCTCAACATCCATCACTACGGGTCTCAGCTCAGCCACTTCCGCCGCAGCGACGCGATCTTCGACCTTCTCCTTGCGCGAAGCTGCCAGCATTACTTCAACGTCGTCGGGGCTCCCCGGCGCCGGGCCGATCACCTGAAAGTCAAGATTGACCTCTTCCAGCGCAAATGGAATGTACTGATTGGCTTCGGATTCGACCTGGATTTCCATCTCCTGCTCGCGCAAACTCGCCGGCAACGTGATTTTCTTGGTGATGACTGCGGCCGTCGGCAGCGCCATTGCGACGTAGCGCGTGGTGGTACCAAGTCGTTTCCAGCAACGCTGAAGGGTATCGGCCACCGCTTCAACTGAAGTCAGATTGCCGTCCACCACGGCATCCTTCGGCAGGAGCTCGATGGCGTAGCGCTCAACCCGCGGCTGCCCCTTGCCGGCATCAACCAACTCGACCATCTTGACGGCGGTCGAACTGATATCCACACCGATCAGCGGACGCAGCTTCGGATTGAAGATCGACTTCAGGGCCGAGACATCTATCTGCAAAGGTTTTTTCCTTTAAAAATATTACCTTACGATCTATACAGATAATTTACTTTAGATGCTAGCAGCAACTATATCGACTGTAAAGCAAAATTAATAGCGATGGCCTGGCGCAGCGTGTCTCCGGCGCCACAGCTATAATTCCACGCGCCGCCTTCCACCCTGTCCATTCGTGCCCATTCCCACCCTGCCCGCCCTACCCGCCCCCGCCCGCTGGGCGTTGTATTTCCTGCTCCTGATCGGCGGCGCAGTGCTAAGCATTGCCGCGCTGGCCGGCATCGTGCTCATTCTCGTCTATCCGCAGCTTCCCTCGCTGGAAGTGCTGACCGAGTATCAACCGAAAATTCCCCTGCGCATCTACTCCAGCGACGGCCATCTGATTGGCGAGTTTGGCGAGGAAAGGCGCAACTTCGCACATATCAATGACGTCCCCGGCGTAATGAAGCAGGCCATTCTCGCGGCCGAAGACGAGCGTTTCTACCAGCATCCCGGCGTCGATACGCTCGGCGTACTGCGCGCAGCGTATTCCAATTTCGTCGGCGGTGGCAAGCGCCAGGGAGCGTCGACCATCACCATGCAGGTTGCTCGCAACTTTTTCCTTTCAAGCGAAAAAACCCTGACTCGTAAACTCTACGAGATGTTACTGGCTTTCAAAATTGAGAACAATCTTGGCAAGGATCAGATTCTCGAGATCTACGTCAACCAGATTTACCTCGGGCAACGCGCCTACGGCTTCTCGGCGGCCGCGCAGATCTACTATGGCAAGGCCCTCAAGGATGTCAGCATAGCGGAAGCAGCCATGCTCGCGGGTCTGCCGAAGGCGCCTTCGGCCTACAACCCGGTGGCCAATCCGAAACGGGCGCAGTTGCGCCAACGCTACGTCCTGCGCCGGATGAACGAACTCAACTTCATCGATGAAGCCCAGATGAAGTCCGCACAGACGGAAACCCTGCACGTGAAGCGCAACGTCAATGACTTCGGCGTCCGCGCCGAGTATGTCGCCGAAATGGCGCGCCAGATCGCTGCCGAACGCTTTCCCGACGACGTCTATAGCCGCGGCCTGCGAGTGATCACCACCATCGACCACGGCGAGCAGCAAGCCGCCTACCTGGCGGTACGCCGCGGCGTCATCGATTATGACCGTCGGCACGGTTATCGCGGCCCCGAAGCCTATGTCGACGTGACAGACGTCAGCTCGGATCAGGACGAGGAACTCGAAGACCTGCTGGCCGACTATGAAGATAGCGACGATCTGCTGCCGGCCATCGTTCTCGAGGCCACGCCGAGGCTGGTACGCGCCTATCTGCGCGCCGGCGAGTTGCTCAGTATCGGCGGCGACGGATTGAAGTTTGCCGCGCGCATGCTGGACGAAAAGGCTGCGCCCAACAAGCGGGTGCGACGCGGCGCGGTGATCCGCGTGCAGAAATCAGACAAAGGCTGGCAGATAGTCCAGTTGCCCGATGTCGAAGCAGCATTCGTCGCCGCCAGCCCGATCGATGGTGCGATCCGGGCACTGGTCGGCGGCTTCGATTTCAATCGCAGCAAGTTCAACCATGTCACCCAGGCTTGGCGTCAGCCGGGTTCCAGTTTCAAGCCCTTCATCTACTCCGCCGGTCTGGAGAAGGGTTACACGCCCGCCTCGGTGATTCCTGATGAGCCCGTTTCGATTTCCGCCGAAGAAACCGGCTCACAGGCGTGGGAGCCGAAGAACTATGACGGAAAATATGAAGGCCCGATGAGTCTGCGTACCGCACTGGCGAAATCCAAGAACATGGTTTCGATCCGCCTGCTGCGTTCCATCGGCACGCATTACGCCCAGGACTATGTAACGCGCTTCGGCTTCGATGCGGACAAGCATCCACCCTATCTCACGCTGGCACTTGGCGCCGGGTCGGTGACACCCTGGCAGCAGCTCGCCGCCTATTCGATTTTCGCCAACGGCGGCTACCGCATCGAACCCTACATCGTGCGTCAGATCGTGGATGACAAGGGCGCGGTACTGGCCGCCACCCAGCCCGCATTGGCCGGCGACGAATCGCTGCGTGCGATCGACCCCCGCAATGCCTGGCTGATGGACAGCATGATGCACGACGTGGTGCGGCGCGGCACCGCCACCCGCGCTGCTGCCGCGCTCAAGCGCGGTGACCTGGCCGGCAAGACCGGTACCACCAACGACTACATCGACGCATGGTTCTGCGGCTACCAGCCGACTGTGGTCGGCATCGCCTGGATCGGCTTCGATCAGCCCAGGCGAATGGGCAACGGCGAGACTGGAAGCGCAGCGGCGCTGCCGATGTGGATCAGCTTCATGGAACATACATTGAAAGGTGTGCCCGAAAGCTGGCAGGAAACGCCGGAGGGCCTGGTGTCAGTCGTCGCCAACGACCCGTCGGGCAGGACCAGCAAGGAACTCATCTACAAGGAGCTTCTGCCACCGCCGGCGGCGGACGACGAACCGCAGGAAGCAGTATCGGCACCGGCTCCGGTGCAGGATGGAAAACCAAGAGCCGTCGAGAAACCCGCTGCCGAAAAGAAAAACTAGAGCACGATCCTGACGCCGGCCTGTTCGGACAACGTGCGCGATACGGCGGCCAGCAGCTCCTCGCCATCGCGCGTGCCGAGCCACCTGCCGCCCTCGGGGCGAAAGTGATAACCGCCCGATTTCGCCGCCAGCCATATCTCGCGTGCGGCAAGGTGACGATTCAGGATGATTTTCGAGCCGTTGTCGAACTCGATTTCGATCACGCCGCCGGCTTTGGTCTCGAAATCAAAATCGGCAACACCACGCATCGCAGCCGCATCCAGCGCCGCCTCGATGCGCGCCAGTTCGGCATCGGCCGCTGTCATGAATTCCCGCTCATCCATCGCGTGTTACCATCCTTTATCCGAATAGACTTTCATCCGCCATGCGTCTGATTTCATCGTTTCTCGCCGCGCTGCTTACCCTGACTGTCCTCGCCGCGTGCGGCACCAAGACCCCGCTTTCACTGCCGCCCCCGGCACCGGTCGCGACCGCCGTACCGCCAGCGCCGACTCCTGCCGTCGATAATAGCAACAAAGCGGCGGCAGAACGGCGCCAATGAGTCTGGCCGTCATGAACCACGACGGCCCCCGCATCGAGGCTGTCGCACTGCGGGAACATATCGGTTCTGCCCTGGGAAAATCCGCTCACCCATGACCAAGACGCGGACTATCCTGCTCATTGCCGCCGTGCTTGCCGCGGGCAGCGGGGCGGCATGGTACTTCACCAGAACCGAAACGCCCGCGGCCGGCAAGAAAGGTCAGGCGTCGCCGGCGGTCCCCGTCAAGCTGGCCAAGGCAGTCGTCCAGGACATGCCGCTGCGACTTGAAATCACCGGCCGCACCGAGGCCTACGAAACGGTCACACTCAAGTCGCGGGTCGACGGTCAGGTGCAGGGTGTTGCTTTCACCGAAGGCCAGCATGTGCGGCAAGGCGACATCCTGCTGCGGCTCGACCCGGCCGACTTTCAGGCCAGGTTCAACCAGGCCGCAGCCAATCAGGAGAAAAGCCATGCCCAATTGGCCAAGGCGCGGGCTGACGTCGAGCGATACATCGCGCTGCGTGCCAAGGGATTTGTTTCCGAAGAAAAGGTCAGCGAGATGCGCACCGCGGCGGCGGCCACAGAATCCACCGCCATGGCCGATGCCGCTGCCGTCGAACTGGCGCGCCTGCAGTTGTCCTACGCGACGATCAAAGCGCCGTTTGCCGGCGTGGTCGGCGCCAAGCTGGTATTTCCTGGCACAGCGGTGAAAGTCAACGACACCGCGCTGGCGGTGGTCAACCGCGTGCGGCCCCTCTATGTAGGCTTTGCCGTCCCGGAAAAATACCTGCCGCAGTTGCAGGCCGGCATACGCTCGGGCAAGAAATCCATGAAAGCGGCGATTTCCCTGCCTGGCAACGGCGACGCATGGGAAGGCGATGTACGCTTTCTCGATAACGGCGTCGACATTGCAACCGGCACCATCCAGCTCAAGGCCGTCGTGCCCAATGAAGACGAGAAGCTCGCGCCCGGCCAGTTCGTTACCGTCAGCCTGGTGCTCGATACACTGAGGGACACCGTCGTCGTTCCCGCCGAAGCCGTGCAGCAGGGGCCTGGCGGCAGCTTCCTGTTTGTCGCAAAGGAAGATAGCACGGTCGAGATACGCAAGATCCGCGTCGGCTCGCTACAGAAGCAGTTCGCGGTCATCGCCGGCGGCCTTGCCGGCGGCGAAACCGTCGTCATCGAAGGGCACTTGCGCCTGACGCCAGGCGCGCGCATACGGTCGGCCGACGCTGCCGAGGGAATACCGGCCAAGCCCGACGACCCAGGCAAACCCGGCGCGCACGAAACGGTCAATAAATCCGGCAAGCCGGACTAGAGGCCCACCATGCAGTTGTCCGAGCTCTGCATCCGCCGCCCGGTGATGACCACGCTGCTGATGGCGGCCTTCCTCATCTTCGGCATCATTGCCTACCGCGCGCTGCCGGTGTCCGAACTGCCGAGCATAGATTTCCCGACCATCTCGGTCACCGCCCAGTTGCCCGGCGCCTCGCCGGAGACCATGGCGGCCTCCGTCGCCACCCCGCTCGAAGGCCAGTTCTCGACCATTTCCGGCCTCGACTCGATGACCTCGACCAGCGCCCAGGGCGTATCGACCATCACGCTCCAGTTCTCGCTCGAGCGCGACATCGATGCCGCCGCGCAGGACGTGCAATCGGCCATTGCCGCCGCGCAGCGCAAGCTGCCGCCGGACATGCCGACGCCGCCGTCGTTTCGCAAGGTCAATCCGGCGGACTTCGCGATTTTCTACATCGCCATGAACTCAACAACGCTGCCGACCTGGGTGGTCAACGAGTACGCCGAAACCCAGCTCGCGCAGCGCCTTTCGACGCTGCCCGGGGTAGCCCAGGTCAACGTCTTCGGCTCGCAGAAATACGCCGTTCGCATCCAGACCGATCCGGCCCAGCTCAGTTCGCGAGGGCTGGGCATCGATGAACTGCAGACGGCGGTAAAGAATGCCAATGTCAACCAACCGCTGGGTACCCTCGACGGCACCCGGCAGAGCTTTGCCCTGAAGGCCAACGGCCAGTTGCTGAACGCCGCGGCCTATCGTCCGCTGACCGTGGCCTGGCGCAACGGCGCCCCGGTGAAACTTGAAGAAGTGGCCAAGGTCATCGACAGCGTCGAGAACGCCAAGGTCGCCGCCTGGTTCAACGACCGGCGCACCATCATGCTGGCGATTTTCCGCCAGCCGGGATCGAACACCATCGAAACCGTCGCCGCGATCAAGCGCGTGCTGCCGGCCTTCCAGGCCAATCTACCGGCCTCGATCGATCTCCAGGTGCACTACGACCGCAGCGTCTCGATCCGCGAGGCCATCAACGACGTGCAATTCACGCTCGTCCTTGCCGGCTTCCTGGTAATCCTGGTAATCCTGATGTTCCTGCGCAACCTGTCGGCCACCATCATCCCGGCCCTGGCGTTGCCGATTTCGATAATCGGCACCTTCGCCGTCATGCAGGCGCTGGGCTACAGCATCAACAACCTGACTTTGCTGGCACTCACGCTGTCGGTGGGCTTTGTCGTCGACGACGCAATTGTCATGCTGGAAAACATCATTCGCCACATCGAGAACGGCGAGGAGCCTTTCGCCGCGGCAATTCTCGGCGCAAGAGAAATCGGCTTCACCATTTTGTCGATGACGCTCTCACTGATCGCCGTGTTCATTCCGGTGCTGTTCATGAGCGGCATCGTCGGCCGCCTGCTGCACGAATTCGCCGTCACCATCTGTGCCGCGATCCTGGTTTCCGGCTTCGTTTCGCTGACACTGACACCGATGCTGTGCAGCCGCTACCTGAAGCACGCCGCGCCCGAGCACCACGGTCGCATCTTCATGGCCTTCGAGCGTTTCTTCGATGCGCTGCTGGCCGCCTACCGGCGCTCGCTTGGCTGGTGCATCGCGCGGCCACACTGGGTGATGCTCTCCTTTGTCCTTACCCTGATCGTCACCGTCCTGCTCTATGGCGCGGTGCCGAAGGACTTTCTGCCCAGCGGAGATACGGGGCAGATCATCGTTTCCACCGAGGGTCCACAAGACATTTCATTTCCGGCCATGATGCGGCGGCAGCGCGCCGTGGCGGAAATCCTTGCCAGTGATCCGAGCGTAAAGACCATCGGTTCCTTCCTCGGCGCCAGCGGTTCGCGTCCGACCTTCAATACGGGCACGCTGGTGCTCAACCTCAAGCCACACAGCGAGCGCCGCGAAAAGCCCGACGAAATCATTGCCCGACTGCGCCCCAGGCTCGCCGCCGTGCCGGGTATCCGTGTCTTCATGCAAAACCCGCCGCCGATCCGCATCGGTGGCCAGATAACCAACGCACAGTTTCAATACACCCTGCAGGACACGGATCTGGCCGAGCTCTATCACTGGAACGACATCCTGCTCGACCGCCTGCGTCAGTTGCCCGGCTTCATCGACGTCAATACCAACCTGAAGAACCAAAGTCCGGTGATCACGCTCGACATCGACCGCGAAAAGCTGGCGCCTCTGGGAATCACTATCGGCCAGATCGAGGATGCCCTGCAAAGCGCCTTCAGTTCGCGCCAGATTTCCACCATCTACGCCGCCACCAGCCAGTACCAGGTTATCCTCGAAGTGGCGCCCGAATTCCAGGCAGACCCGGCGACGCTGTCGAAGATCCATGTCCGCTCCAGCAACGGCAAGCTCATTCCGGTCGATACCGTGGCCCGCATCGGCCGCAGCACCCAGGCGCTCACGGTCAATCACCAGGGACAGCTGCCGTCGATAACGCTGTCGTTCAACCTGCTGCCCGGCGTATCGCTGGGCGACGCGGTCGATCGCATTCGCAAGATGGAGCGCGAGATGAACATGCCGGCCTCGCTCACCACCAGCCTGCAGGGCGCGGCGCAAGCCTTTGAGGCCTCTTTGAAGGGACTCGGTGTGCTGCTGCTGATCGCGATACTGGTGGTCTATGTCGTGCTCGGCATTCTCTACGAAAGCTTTGTGCACCCGCTCACCATTCTCTCCGGGCTGCCCGCAGCAGGCCTCGGCGCGCTGCTCACGCTGCTGATCTTCCGCGTTGATCTGAGCCTCTATGCCTTCGTCGGCATCATCATGCTGATCGGCATCGTCAAGAAGAACGCGATCATGATGATCGATTTTGCCCTGGAGCGGCAGCGCAAGGACGGGATGGCTCCGGCGCAGGCCATCTTCGAGGCCTGCATGGTGCGCTTTCGGCCGATCATGATGACCACCATGGCGGCGCTGGTGGGCACGCTGCCGATCGCGGTGGGCTGGGGCGCCGGCGCCGAAGTGCGTCGCCCGCTGGGCCTGGCGGTGGTCGGCGGCTTGCTGCTGTCGCAGTTTCTGACGCTGTATCTGACGCCGGTGGTGTATCTCTATCTCGACCGCCTGGGCGACCGGCGCAAGACAGCCTGAAAAGGCAATCTTCCACCGCTTCAGCGTTTCGCCGCATCCAGCAGTAGCGCTATCTGTGCATCCTTGTCTTGCCACAGCCGCTGCACCCACCGCTGGAAGGCCTCTCGCACCGCCTGATCGCCGGCGTAATCGGTTTTCATCAGGTGTTCCGGCACCGGCAGGATCTGCACCCGCACGATCACCCGCTTCAACTTGCCGCAGAGAAATTCCCAGAAATTGGGCGCGCCGCCCGGGTAGACGATGGTGACATCCAGGATTGCCTGGAACTTGTCGCCCATCGCGTTCAGCGCCAGCGCGATGCCGCCCGCCTTGGGTTTCAGCAAGTGGCGATAGGGCGATTGCTGGCGCTGATGCTTGGCCGGAGTGTAGCGGGTGCCTTCGAGAAAATTCATCACGCTGGTCGGAATCAGGGAAAACTTCTCGCAGGCCTTGCGGGTAGCCGCCTGGTCCTTGCCGCGCATCTCCGGATGCAGCTTGAGGTATTCCTCGCCGTGGCGGCGCATAAAGGGAAAATCCAGCGCCCACCAGGCCAGGCCCATCACCGGCACCCACCTCAACTGCTGCTTGATGAAGAACTTCAGCAGCGGAATGCGCCGGTTGAACAAGTGCTGCAGGACGAAAATGTCGGCCCAAGTCTGGTGATTGCAGTTGACCAGATACCAGTTGTGCGGATTGAGGCCGGCGATGCCTTCCACATCCCAGGCGGTGCGCTGGGTCAGCGCCATCCAGCCGCTGTTGCCGGAAATCCACACCTCGGCGATAGCCACCAGCACCGGATCGATCCTCAGGCGCACGCCCTGGAACGGCAGGACCAGCTTGATGATGGCAAACAGCAGCAGGATCGGCACCCAGAACAGCGCGTTGAGCGCCAGCAGCAGCAAGGCGAGCAAACCGATCAATGGCGCCGGCAGAAAGTTCAGCATGGCCGGATCATAGCCGAACCTGATTGGCCGCAATGTTCAGCCAGACGCGAACTCAGCCCATCAGCCTGGTGGGCAGCCAGGTCGCCAGTCCGGGAAAAATGCAGAGGATCAGGATCGCCACCACCATGCAGCCCATGAAGGGCAGTGCGCCCCTGAGGATGGTTTGCAGCTTGATGTCGGGCGTGATGCCGTTGATGACGAACAGGTTGAGTCCGACCGGCGGGGTGATCAGTCCCAGCTCCATGTTGATGGTCAGGATCACGCCGAACCAGATCGGGTCGAAGCCGGCAGCGAGTATCACCGGCATCAGGATCGGTGTCGTCATCAGGATGATCGCCGCCGGCGGCAGGAACATCCCTGCGCCCAGCAGCAGGGCGTTGATCGCCGCCAGCACCAGCCATTTGTTCATCTGCATTGCGCCGATGGATTCGGCCAGCGATTGCGTTACTTGCAGGGACGACATCATGTAGCCGAACAGGATCGAGGTGCCGATGATCATCAGCAGCATGCCGGATTCGCACAGGCCGGCGCGCAGGATCACCCACAGTTCCATTGGTCGCCAGACGCGATAGATCACCATCACCATCAGCAGGCACAGCATCGCGCCGACGCCTGCCGCCTCCGAGGGCGTGGCGATGCCGCCATACAGCGCATACACCACACCGACGATGACGACGATGAAGGGCAGCAGGCGCGGCAACAGCTCGAACTTTTCCTTGAGCGAATAGACGCGGTCGTTGTCGACCAGCACGGTACCGCGCTTCCAACTGATGAACAGTGCCCAGGCCATGAACAGAAAGGTGAGCAGCAGACCTGGAATGATGCCGGCGATGAACAGCCGGCCGATCGAGGTTTCCGAAGCGATGCCGTAGAGGATCATGGTGATGCTGGGTGGGATCAGGATGCCCAGCGTGCCGCCGGCGGCGATGGCGCCGGTGGCAAGATCGTCGTCGTAGCCACGCTTGCGCATTTCCGGAATGCCCATCTTGCCGATCGCCGCGCAAGTGGCCGGCGACGAACCGGTCAGCGCGGAGAACAGCGCGCAGGCGCCGATGTTGGAGATCACCAGCGAACCGGGCACGCGGTGCAGCCAGCGCGCCAGCGCTTCGTAGAGGTCGGAGCCGGCGCGCGACGAGGCCACGGCGGCGCCCATGATGATGAACATCGGCAGCGAGACCAGGGTGAAGTCGTCGAGCCCGGCGAACACGGTTTCCGGCACGAAATGCACGGCGTGCCAGCCGTCGAAGGCGATCATGAAGCCCAGCGCCACCGCGCCAAGGCCGAAGGCGATCGGCAGTCCGGTGGCCAGCACCAGCACCGTGACCACGACGATCAGCATTCCGATCATGAGCGGGGTCACAACTTGTCCTCCGTCGAAAGGCCGAAAGGCAGGGCGCGATGCGACAGCACCAGCCATATTTCCGTCAGGTATTGCAGGCACAGCAGGCCCAGGCCAAGCGGCACCGACAGCATGGGAATCCACATGCGCGCCTTCCAGATCGACGGCGTGGTCTGGCCGGTGGTCCAGGCATCCCACCACCACGGAATCGCCGCGTAGAGAAACACCGCGCAAAACGCCAGCGCCACGACGCTGCCGACGAAATGCAGGCGCCGCCGCGCCGAGGTGGTGATCATCAGCGGCACCACGTCGACGCAGACATGGCCGCGCGAAAGCAGGATGTAGGGCGCGGCGAGAAAGGTCGCCGCCACCAGCGAGAAGGTGACGAATTCCGTCTGCCAGATCGACGACTGGCCGAGTACCGCGCGCACGAACACCATGTGGCAGACCACGAAGATCGACAACACGATGAGTCCGGCCGAGAACACGCCGAAGGCGCGCGACACGGCGTTGACCGCCGCTACCCACGCGGGCAGCGGCGCAGCTTGCTTACTTGACACTCAACGCCTTTTCGATCAGCTCCTTGCCGCCGGGAACCTTGTCGGCGAACGCCTTGTACGAAGTGCGCTTCGCCACCTCGCGCCAGGCCTCGGCTTCGCTGTCGCTGAGGGTGATCACCTCGACCCCGGCCTTCTTGAAGGCATCGACGAGCTTGACGTCGAGATTCTTCGACTGGGCGGTGAAGTAATCCTCGGCTTTCTTCGAGGCGGCCATCAGCGCCTTTTTCTGCGCGTCGTCGAGGCGATCCCAGCTACCCTTCGACATCAGCACCGGCTCGTACATGAACCACAGCGCATTGTCGCCGGGCGCCGTGAGGCACTTGATCTGCTCGTACAGGCGGAAGGAAACGAAACTGCCCGACGAGGTGTCGGTGCCTTGCGCCACGCCCTGCTGCAACGCGTTGTACACCTCGTTCGAGGCGACGGAAACAATCGATGCGCCGGCCCCGGCCCACATTTGCGAAAAGGTGGCGCCGGCCGAACGGATCTTCATACCGCTGGCATCTTCGGGTTTGCGGATGCACTTCTCCTTGCCGCCGAAGGCGCCGGCCAGCCAGGCATCGGCCAGCACCTTGACCCCGCCCTTCTCGATGATGTCCTTGATGTCCTTCATGAAGGGCGAATTATTCAGCCGCTGGGCGTGCTCGTGGCTTTTGACCAAGCCCGGCATCAGCGTCGCGCCAAACTGCGGATGGAAGCCGGAAGCGTAGTCCAGCGGAAAGGAAGTCATGTCGATCTGGCCGGTCTGCATCGCCTTCCATTGTTCCTTGGCCTTGACCAGGCTGGAGCCGGGGAAGACCTTGATTTCGAGTCCGACCTTGGCCGCCGCCACGTCGCGGGCGATCATCTGCACCATTTCGTCGCGCACGTCGCCCTTGCCGCCGGGAAACTGGTGCGACGCCTTGAGCGTAATGTTTTCCGCCAGCGCCGGCGCCGCGAAGCCGGTCGCCAGAATTGCGCCGAGAACGGGCAGGAGCCGGGTGTGGCGGATTATTGCGCGGTGTGTCGTGTTTGCGTCGAGCTGCTGGGTCTTCATGTGGTTCTCCTCAGGCTGGTTATTGATTTAGATAGGTGCCGCCTGTCAGGGACAGGAAAATCATTGGCACTGGCAAAACCTCCACCGTCTCCGCTCCGATCGATCCGGAGCAGCCGCCAGTGAAGTTGAAACATGTGGCCGACACGTCTTGTGCCGTCATGCCGCGCGGCTTGAATAGGTCTGGCGCAGGATGTTTTTCTGTACCTTGCCCATGGCATTGCGCGGCAGCTCGTCGACCAGATACACCCACTTCGGCACCTTGAAATTGGCCAGTTGGTCCTTGATCGCCGCGATTATGCCGGACTCCGTCAATGCCTTGCCGGCGGCATTCTTCTGGCGCACCACGACCGCGGTGACGGCTTCGCCAAAGTCCGCATGCGGCAGGCCGATCACGGCGGATTCGACCACGCCGGGCATGGCGTCGATCAGTTCCTCGATTTCCTTCGGGTAGACATTGAGTCCGCCGGTGATCACCAGATCCTTGGAACGGCCGCTGATGGTGAGGTAGAAATCGGCATCGATGCTGCCCATGTCGCCGGTCTTGAAAAAACCATCGGCGGTGAATTCCTCTTTGGTCTTTTCCGGCATGCCCCAGTAGCCGACGAAGACATTGTCGCCCCTGACCTGGATGCCGCCGACCTCGCCGGCTTTCGCCGCCGTATCGCCAGCGCCGACTATTCGCACTTCGGTGCCCGGCAGCGGAAAGCCGACCGTGCCGCCGCGGCGCTCGCCGGCATAGGGATTCGAGGTGAACATGCCGCCCTCGGTCATGCCGTAGCGTTCGAGTATGGTGTGGCCTGTCCGGGTCTGGAACTCATCGAAGGTTTCCTTCAGCAGCGGCGCCGAACCGGAGATGAACAGCCGCATGTGGCGGCAAGTCTCGCGGCCGAAGGCCGGCTCGTGCAGCAGGCGCACGTAGAAGGTCGGCACGCCCATCATCACCGTCGATTCGGCCAGCAGACTGACGGCACGGGCGGCGTCGAACTTCGGCTCGAAGAACATTGCCGAGCCGTTCAGCAGCACGCAATGGCAGGCGACGAAGAGGCCATGTACATGAAAGATCGGCAGCATGTGCAGCAGCACGTCGCCGGGCTGGAAACGCCAGTATTCATGGAGGGTCTGCGCATTGTGGGCAAGGTTGCCGTGGCTCAGGATGGCGCCCTTGGAACGCCCGGTGGTTCCCGATGTGTAGAGAATGGCGGCGAAATTCCGGCTGCCGCGCGGCACCGTCTCAAAGTCGTCGGCATGCGGTGCCGCGGCATCGATCAGCGAGCCGCGACCGTCGTCGCCCAGTTCCATGACTTGGGCCACGCCGGCCTTGAGGGCCAGTTCGTCGGCCAGCGCCCGCGCCTGCGGCCGGCAGACGAAAAGGCCTGGCGTCGCATCGCCGAGAAAATATTCCAGCTCGTGGCGCTGGTAGGCCGGATTCAGCGGCAGGAACACCATGCCGGCGCGAATTGCGGCAAGGTAGAGCACCAGCGCTTCTGGCGACTTTTCCACCTGCGCCGCGACGCGGTCGCCCGGCTTGAGGCCCAGCGTCACGATCAGGTTGGCGATCCGCCCGCTGGCGCGCTCGACATCGCCATAGGTCCACACCCGGCCATCGGGCAGAATCATGCAGGGCGCGGTGGAATCGCGCGGAAACTTCGCCGAGAGCAGCGCATACAGGTTCTGATTCATGAAGGGTCTTCCGATGTTCAGTTCGTTTCGGGGCAACGACCGCGTAGCGACCGGCGGATAGCGCGCCGCCAAATCGTGCTGCGCATCCGGTGCGGGACGATTCGGCTAGGACGGCGCCGGATTCCGCCGCGCCAGCCGCCTCACGGCGGCCGACATGGCGATGGTACCCTCGCGGGCAAAAGTTTCAACGTTGTGCTCCAGATCGTCGACGTCGTACAGGTAATTCACCATCACGCCAAAAGACTTCTTCATGCCCTTTGGCGAAGCGTCGCCGAGCGGGTCGATGCGCTCGATGCGGGCGCCATTGCCCGCATGAAAGCGCGTAACCGGATCCAGCGGCTGCCTGCCGTCGCCGCGGCTGGACTTTGCCAGCGTCAGGTAGCGCGCCGCAAGCTGCGCCAGCGCCGGATTGACCTTGCGCGCCAACGCGGAATCCCGCGCCCAGTCGCCCGCCGCAAGCTGCGCGACATCGAGTTCGATCCCATCTGCCGCCAGCTCCCGCGGATTCTTTGCCACCCATGAGGCGAAACCGGGCAGGGGCGACAGGGTGGCGAAATGCCGCAGCTTGGGGAAGTCCCGCTGCAGATCGTCGATCACGCGTTTCAGCAGAAAATTGCCGAAAGACACGCCGCGCAAGCCGGCCTGGGTGTTCGAGATCGAATAGAAAATCGCGGTGTCGGCGCGGCGCGCGTCGAACACCGGCGCACTTTCGTCGAGCAGGGCCTGGATGCTGTCGGCCAGGTGATCCGTAAGCGCAACCTCGACAAAGATCAAAGGCTCCATCGGCATGCGCGGATGAAAAAAGGCGTACAGGCGGCGATCCGAATCGAGCCGGTCCTTGAGGTCGCTCCACGAGCGGATTTCATGTACCGCCTCGTACTGGATCAATTTCTCCAGCAGCATCGCCGGCGAATTCCAGGTGATGCGCTGCAGTTCGAGAAAGCCGACATCGAACCACGCCGCCAGGCGCGATTCAAGCTCGCGATCCAGCGGCGCCAGTTCCGGATCCTCATCGAGATAGCGCAACAGATCGGCACGCAAATCGACCAGAAACTTGACGCCCTGCGGGATGGCGTTGAACTGGGTGAGGATCCGCATCCGCGCCGAGCGAAAGGAATCACGCAACGCCGCCTCCGCATCCCATTGGCGCTCCGTGCCTACCGCTTGCTGGTAAGCCTCGTGGGCTGCCGCGACGCGGACCGGCGAGGGGCCGAACTCCAGTGAAATCAGACGCAGAAAGGCGTGGCGCGCTTCATCGTCGAGTTCAAGATAGGTCAGCGCCAAAGCCGCTGCCCGGGTCCGCGCGGAAACTTCGCCGCCACGCGCCTCGGCGCACTCGGTAAGTTGCCGGCGCAAATCTCCGAGCCGCTTTGGCCCCGCTCCCGCCGCGCCGCCAGCGCCGACCATTGAACGCAAGCGCATGACCAATCCTTCAACCATGAGCCACCTCCGTTGTCAATGACATATCGCGCAGCGCGACCAGTTGCGCCAGCAGATGGCCACGCATCACCCGCTCCGCGGCGTCGGCATCCTGGCGATGCAAGGCCTGCATCAGCGCACGATGCTCGGCCAGCGACGCTGCCAGCCTACCCTCGAGACGCAAGGAATGGTGGCGATAGAGTTTCATCAGCTTGCGCAGATCGCCGATCACCACCTGCAACCAGCGGTTGCCGGCGCACTCCTGCAACTGGTCGTGAAAAACATAGTTGGTCTCGTAATAGCGATTGACATCGCCCGCCGCCGCATAGCGTTCCAGCTTTTCATGCAGGACATCGAGCGCCTTGAGCTGGACCGGCGTGCGCTTCTCCGCCACCTCGTGAGCGACACAGCCTTCCAGCGTCGCCATGATGGGAAAGATTTCCTCCAGATCGCGCAAGGTCAGTTCGGTGACGAAACAACCCTTGTGCGGTTGCAGGTCGATCAGCCCCTCGGAAGACAAGACCTTGAGCGCTTCGCGCAAGGGCGTGCGGCTGATGCCAAGCTGCTCCGCCAGCACGGCTTCATCCAGCCGCTGGCCCGGTGCCAGCACGTGGTTGTAGATCTGCTCCCGCAGCAAATCGATTGCCTGCTGCGATAAAGACGAGCGATTAACCTTTGTTTTCACGTAGATTTAGTAGTTGCATACGATATTTTGTATACAACATACCGGGGGTTGCCGAGCAAAGTCAAGCTGCACTGCACAAATTTGGATCAGGGCATCAACTGCGAAAAGTCGTCTATCGCCGGGTAGTCGCCGGTGTGCTTTTCCGCTCGCGTCGTGTCCGGCTTCTTCACCGCCACCAGATGCGCAATGCCATAGCGACGGGCACTGTCGAGCACCGGCAGGCTGTCATCCACCAGCAGGGTACGCGCCGGATCGAAGGGCTCGATCGCGGCGAGGCGCCGCCAGAATTCCTGTTCCTCTTTCGCCGCGCCCAAGCCATGCGAACTGACAATCGCATCGAAATGAGGCGAGAGCCCCGTCCTCGCCATTTTCAGCGTCACGCTCTTGTGGTGGGCGTTGGTCGCCAGGATCAGGCGCCGCCCGCTGGCGCGCATCGCATCGAGGAAGGCAATGACATGCGGGTGGATGTCGATCAGGTGCGCGACCTCCTCCTTGAAACGCATGATGTCGAGTTCCAGCGCGGTTTCCCAGAAATCCACCGAGTACCACTCCAGGGTCCCGGCGCGACCGTGATAGCGCGCCATCAGTTCCTCACGGCCGGCCTCGGGCGAGAGGCCGCGCGCTTCGGCATAGCGTTGCGGCAGATGGGTCTGCCAGAAGTGGTTGTCAAAATTCAGGTCGAGCAGGGTTCCGTCCATATCCAGCAGGACGGTGTCGATGCGCGACCAGTCAAGCATTGCGAGCCATCATGGCCGGATATAGGCCCAGCCCTGCTGCTGCAGGCGCATCACTTCGACATAGCCGGCCTTGGCGTAGGCAATGTGGTCGATCATGTCGTCCTTGGTCAGCTTCTGTGCCTGCATCGAATTGCCGCAGGCGACGAAACGCACGCCTGCCGCCATCGCGTCCTGCACCCGATTGGCGGTCAGCGCATCGGCCTTGAGCATGCCCAGTCCGGGCCCGATGACGACCACCGCGATATCGACCCGACCCAGCTCTTCCTGCACGTTGTTAACATTGGCCAGGATCGTGTTCCATTTGCGTGAATCGTCTTCATTCACCTGGAACACGATGCGATTGCGCACAGCCGCCGAACCGCCGGAGGTGGTGCCAACGTCTGCCGCGCGAATCGCGGCAGATGCAAAAACAAGCAGGGTCATCAGACCCAACGCAACGATATGTCTCGGGTTCATGTCGGTTATCCTTGAAAGCAACTCATCGCCTTCACTGTGCCACAAATTGCTCATGGAAGAAATCGAATGTGCCGTCATCGGCGCCGGCGTGATTGGCCTCGCTGTCGCCCGCAAACTGGCCGCCCAGGGGCGTGACGTCCTGGTCCTCGAAACCGAAAGCGCCTTCGGCACCGGCATCAGCGCGCGCAATAGCGAAGTGATCCATGCCGGCATCCATTATGCCGCGGGTTCGCTCAAGGCCCGGCTCTGCGTCGCCGGTCGTCGCATGCTCTACGCCTACTGCGCCGAGCGCGGCATCGGGCACCGGCGCTGCGGCAAACTGATCGTCGCCACCAGCGATCGGCAGCGCGCCGAACTCGACCGCATCGCTGCCGCCGCCTGGGCCAATGGCGTCGACGACCTTCAACTGCTGTCGCGCGACGAGGCCCGCGCTCTGGAGCCGGCGCTGGAATGCGCGGCGGCGCTGCTTTCCCCCTCGACCGGGATCATCGACAGTCACGCCCTGATGCTTTCCCTGCTCGGCGACGCCGAACGCGATGGCGCCGTGCTCGCCGTAAATAGCCCGGTGCTGGGTGGCGAGATCGACGACAAGGGCATCATCCTCAACATCGGCAGCGATACTGGCGAAGCCATGCAACTTCGCGCCGGAACCGTGGTGAATTGCGCCGGACTCGGCGCCCAGGGGTTCGCCCGCGGCCTGCGCGGCCTGGCCGGGCAGTCGGTGCCCCCGCTCCATTATGCCAAGGGCAACTACTACGCGCTGGCCGGACGCGCACCCTTCTCGCGCCTGATCTATCCCGTGCCCGAGGCAGCCGGACTGGGTGTGCATCTGACGCTCGATCTCGGCGGCCAGGCGCGCTTCGGTCCCGATGTGGAATGGATTGACAGCATCGACTACAGCGTGGCTCCCGACCGCGCCCGGGCCTTTTACGCCGAGGTGCGCCGCTACTGGCCGCAACTGGCCGATGGCGCCTTGCTTCCCGCCTATGCCGGCATCCGGCCGAAGCCACATGCGCGGGGACAAGCCACAAGCGATTTCCTGGTGTCGGGTCCGGCCGCACACGGCATCCGCGGACTGGTCAATCTGTACGGCATCGAGTCGCCCGGCCTTACCGCCTGCCTTGCGCTCGCCGACCATACCGTCGACGTGGCTTCTGTTTCCTGAGAGTCACATGGCATGGTGACTTTCACGGAAACGCCACGGGAAAATGTTAAAGTTGTATCGTTGTCGCCTGAAGTAAGTCGGAGCCCATCGATGTCGATACGCAAACTTGTCGTCGCCAACGGAATCTACTTTGTCGAGATTCCGGCGGCCGGCTTGTATCTGCTTTGCGGCACACCGGCCGACAGCGTCAAGCATCTTTTCCGGCGCGGAATAATCCAGACCACCGAACACGACGGAGTGACCTTCGAGAACGGCCCCAACGCCATCCTCCTGTCGGATTCGATGATTCAAAATGGACACCTGTGCAACCTGGCCGAGTTTCCCATCCTGCAGATGCTCTATCGGCAGGGCATGCTGTTGCCGAATCATCCCAACAATACGGGCAGGAAGCCCTGGCTGATAGGCACCCCCGAACAACTTGCCGCGCAACTCCGCTACATCCACCGGGGTAACTACGGCCTGATCTCGGTCGAGGAAATGATGGCGGCAGGGCTGGGCGAGGTCGAAGCCAACCAACTCATGCGCATCAAACTCAAGTTTGCCTTTGGCCGGATTGCCATGCCCGATGCCTTCGTCGAATGCCTGCCTCTGGCCACACAAACCACCGATATCGGGGACGGCGTCAGTATCAGCCGACTTGCGCACAACGTGTTTGAAATCCGCCACGGCGACGACTCCGTCCAGGTCGACCTGAACCTGCGCCGGCACCAGACTTACCCCTGCCCGTATCCCCTGAGCCCCGTCGCCATCGACCGTCATTATTTTGCCGTGGTGCACACCGGCGACGGCGACGGCTGGGACTACAACCGGCCGGCCATGGGCAGTGTCGTCATTCACCAGGGCAGGGTGTTTCTGATCGACGCCGGCGCCAACATTCACTACAGCCTCGACGCACTTGGCATCGGCATGAAGGAGGTCGCCGGTGTCTTTCACACGCATTGCCACGACGACCACTTCGCCGGACTCACCACCTTGCTCCAGCGCGATCAGCCGCTGATGTATTTTGCCACCCCGCTGGTGCGCGCCTCGGTGACGCGGAAATTCTGCGCGCTCCTGTCGATACCGGAAAGCGAGTTCGCCAAGTACTTCGACATCCATGACCTGGAAGAGGGCCAGTGGAACGACATCATGGGGCTGGAAGTCCGACCGACCATTTCGCCGCATCCGGTCGAGACCACGATTTTCAATTTCCGCGTGTTGTGGGAAGGCGGCTATCGAACCTATGCCCATCTCGCCGATATCGCGTCGTTTGACGTAATCGACGCCATGACCACTGCGGACGCTGAGGCGCCGGGCCTGAGTCCGGAACGCGCGACGGCCGTCAAGGCAAGGTATCTGGAAACCGCGGACCTGAAGAAGATCGATATAGGCGGCGGCATGATTCACGGCAACGCCGCCGATTTTGCGGCAGATGACTCGACCCGACTGCTGCTCGCGCATACGGCCCGAGACCTGACCGACGCCGAACGGCGGATCGGCTCGGGGGCGCCCTTCGGCACACTGGATGTGTTGATTCCGGGGCAGCAGAATTTCCTCCTGCGCGACGCCAGCGAGTTCCTCAAGAGCTATTTTCCCGCGGTGCCGATGGAGCGCTTGCACATGCTCCTGAACAACAGTATCGTTACCTTCAATCCGGAAACCATCATCGCGCCCGCGGCAAAAATACCCCACGAGATTTACCTCCTGCTTGCCGGCAAGGTGGAGATGCTGACGCAGGATCCGGGCAATTCCCATTTTCTTTTCAGCGGCTCGCTGCTCGCCGAGTCTGCCGCCATCGATAACCGCCCGAGCGAGGAGACCTACCGCTCCGTGGGCTTCGTCCAGACCCTGCGTTTGCCGGCCGACCTCTACCGGAGTTTCATCACGCGCTTCTTTTCAAGCAGCGAACTGATCGAGGCGCGCAAGATCGAGGAACTTCTGCGGCGCACGTTTCTGTTCAGCGATGCCGTTACCAGCATCACCCTGTTTTCTCTTGCCAGGAGCTGCCGGATTACCCAGGTGGCCCGCGGCGAGGTCTTCTTCGGCAGCGCGGAGCAGATCCATCTGATAGGAACGGGTCGGCTGGCCACGAGCGAACGGGAAGGCGCCCAGGTGCTCGGCAAGGATGAGTTCTGGGGTGCAGACAGCCTTTTTGAAGCGCTGCCAAACGACGCCAAGGATCAGCAAACCGGCGCCGGGCCGGCAAACACCTTCATTGCCCTGGATCGCTGCGAAATCTACTCCGTGCCCTTGACCCTGGTTTCGAGGATTCCGGTCGTGCGCTGGAAACTCTTCGAGGCGTTCCGCGGCACCCACCCTCACGCCGCCCCCCGCTTCCGGGGAACGGTGAGGTAGGAAACCCTACCTCAGCACCCAGGCCAACGTCAGTGGAATGAACGCGAGTGACGCAAGGTTGCCTATCAGCACAATCGAGGCGACGCGTTCCGGTTCCTGGTGGTAGCGCTCGGCAAAGATGTAATTGAGAATCGCCGGCGGTAGCGCGCCGAAGAGGATCAGCATCGCGGCGTCGCGCCCCGTCAGACCCAATACCAGATTGGCCAACAACGCCACCAGCACACCGGCAGCGGGCGTCGTCACCGCACCGGCAATGCTGATCTTCCAGTCGGCATGGCGGCTGTCGGTGAGCCTTACACCTAGCGAAAACAGCAACAGCGGAATCGACACGTCGCCCAACATCTTGACGCCCAGCCAGAGGGGCTGCCACAGCGGAAAGTGCAGCACGCTGACGGCCAGCCCGGCCAAAGCAGCGGCGATCACCGGCACCCGCCACAAATTCCACAGCCTGGCATGGTGGTCCAGCAGCCAGGTGCCCAGCGAGTAGTGCAGGAAGTTCTCGATGAAGAACAGCACCACGGCCGCCGGCAGCGCCGCTTCGCCGAAGGCCAGCACCATCAGCGGCAGGCCCATGTTGCCGGAATTCTTGAACATCATCGGCGGCACGAAGGTGTTGGTCGCCACGCCCATCATGCGCGCCACCGGCCAGGCCAGCAGGCCGGTGCCGAGCACCACGGCGGCGGCGCCGATCAGCAGCGGCAGGTTCTGCGCAATGTCGAATGACTTGGACGCCAGCGCCGCGAACACCAGCGCGGGCACAAAAATGTCCATGTTGAGCTGGTTGGCGAAGGCCATGTCGGGCTTCTTCCAGCGGCCGTAGGCATAGCCCGCGGTGACCACGGCGTAGATCGGGAAGACGATGCCGGCGATTCTCTCCAGCAACGCGATCACAGCACGTAGCGCGACAGGTCTTCGTTCTTCGCCAGTTCGCCCAGTTTCACATCCACATAGCCGCCGTCGATGACCAGTCGCTCGCCGCTGCGCTTGCCGGCGTCGAAGGAAATTTCCTCGAGTAGTTTTTCCATCACGGTATAGAGCCGGCGGGCGCCGATGTTTTCGGTCTTTTCATTGACCTGGAAGGCGATCTCGGCCAGGCGCTTGATGCCGTCAGCGGCAAATTCCAGCGTCACGTCTTCGGTCGCCAGCAGGGCCTGGTACTGGCGCGTCAGGCAGGCATCGGTCTGCGTCAGGATGCGCTCGAAATCGTCGACAGACAACGAATCGAGTTCGACACGGATCGGAAAGCGGCCCTGCAGTTCGGGAATCAGGTCGGAGGGCTTGGCCAGGTGGAAGGCGCCGCTGGCGATGAACAGGATGTGATCGGTCTTGATCATGCCGTACTTGGTGGACACCGTGGTGCCCTCGACCAACGGCAGCAAATCGCGCTGCACGCCCTGGCGCGAAACTTCGGCGCCGTGCGACTCGGAACGCGAGGCAATCTTGTCTATCTCGTCGAGGAACACGATGCCGTTCTGCTCGACGTTCTTCAGCGCGTCGGCCTTCACTTCCTCGTCGTTGATCAGGCGCGCGGCCTCTTCGTCGGCGAGCGACTTCAGGGCATCCTGAATGTTCATCTTGCGCATCCGCTTCTTGCCGCCGCCGATGTTCTGGAACATGCCCTGGATCTGCTGCGTCAGGTCCTCCATGCCCGGCGGGGCGAAGATCTCCATGCTGGCCTGCGGCGCGGAAACTTCGATTTCTATTTCCTTGTCGTCGAGATTGCCTTCGCGCAGCTTCTTGCGAAATTTCTGCCGCGTCGCACCGGACCCAAACCCGTCGTCCGCCGTCTCGCCAGCGCCGACTCCTCTCGCCGCGGGCAGCAACACATCGAGCACGCGATCTTCGGCCGCATCCATGGCGCGGTCGCGGACGATGCGCATGGCTTCTTCGCGGGCATCCTTGATCGCCGTCTCGGCCAGATCGCGAATGATGGTATCGACATCGCGGCCGACGTAGCCGACTTCCGTAAACTTGGTCGCCTCGATCTTGATGAACGGGGCATGGGCGAGCCGCGCCAGGCGCCGCGCGATTTCCGTCTTGCCGACCCCGGTCGGACCGATCATCAGGATGTTCTTCGGCGTGATCTCGGTGCGCAGCGGCTCGGCGACCTGCATGCGCCGCCAGCGGTTGCGCAGGGCTATCGCCACGGCGCGCTTGGCGCGCGACTGGCCGACGATGTTCTTGTCGAGCTCGGAGACGATTTCTGCGGGAGTCATGGCGGACATTCGGGAAACCTTAGTCCAGGATTTCGATGATGTGGTTCTGGTTGGTATAGATGCAAAGATCGCCGGCGATTTCCAGCGACTTCTTGACGATTTCGGCCGGCGTGAATTCGGTGTTCTCCAGCAGCGCCCGCGCGGCTGACTGCGCATAGGCGCCGCCGCTGCCGATGGCGACCAGGCCGTACTCCGGCTCCAGCACATCGCCGTTGCCGGTGATGATCAGCGAATGCTCGCGGTCGGCCACCGAGAGCATGGCTTCCAGCCGGCGCAGCGCACGGTCGGTGCGCCAGTCCTTGGCCAGTTCCACGGCGGCGCGCAGCAGGTTGCCCTGGTACTGCTCCAGCTTGGCCTCGAAGCGCTCGAACAGCGTGAAGGCATCGGCCGTGCCGCCGGCAAAGCCGGCCAGAATCTGTTCGTTGTAAAGCCGCCGCACCTTGCGTGCGGTCGCCTTGACCACGATGTTGCCCAGCGTGACCTGGCCGTCGCCACCCAGCGCAACACTGCCGCCGCGGCGCACGGAGAGGATGGTGGTGCCGTGATATTGCTCCATGGAAATCCTCGCGGAAAGAGTCGCTGAATCAGATGACGCGGGAGCGCAACTCCGCAACATCCGTGAAGCCGAGCGTTTCCAGATACGCCGCGATCAGGGTACTCAAGCCGATGATCCGCAGCTTCTTGCCGGCGGCGCGCAGACGCGTCAGCACGTCCAGCAGGTGCATGGCACTGGCGCCATCGATGCGCGCCAGGTTGTAGGCGTCGATATCGAATTCATCGCGGCCGGCCAGCGTTGCCTCCAGCAGGGCAAAGTCGTCGGCAGTGGCACCCAGCAGCTGGCCGCGCAGAACAAAGCCGTCCACCTTCGATGCAGGCGGCTCCTTGCCCAGATTCCTTGCCGCAACGCTTGCCGGAAGCGCTTCCCACGAGGGCGGCGAAACCTCGAAGGTGACGGCGTAGTTCACCGCCGCCTCTTCGAAGGCGTCCTGGCGGAATGCCTGCTGATAAAGCTCCAGCAGCAGCAGCCACATGGCCTCATCCTTGCGCTCGCCCGGTACCAGTTTCGCCGCCAGGATCCCGGCCAGATGCTCGGGACTGCCGAATACGAACTCCTTCTTTGCCCGTTTCAGGGCGGCCATCGCGCGCATCAACAGCGTGGCGCCGTTGTTGTCGGCATTGACCAGCTTTGCCAGGTCCATGCGCACGATGGTGCTGGTGGCCGCCAGCTTCATGGTCTGTTTGAGGACGTCGCCGATGCCGGCATCGAGCACGCCGCTCAGGGAAACATGGGCCCGCCCGCCGCTGCTTTCGCTGGCTACGTGCGGGCCTTCGAGCACGGCACTCCAGCCTGGCGGGGATTTCTCGAAACGACGCGCAAAGGTCAGGGCCAGAGCGTCGAAGGCCGGACGGCGCCCCAGCACCTGCAGCAGGTCAAACAGGCAGCCCCAGGCACGCACTGCGGATTCGCCAAGGTCTTCACCATTCTTGATCGCCATTTCCAGCCGGCGCATGGCTTCCAGTTCCTGCCCGGCGGCATACATTGCAGCGGCCTCTGCCATCGCCGCCGGCAGTGGAGCGCGTACCGGTCTAGGGGATGGCGAAACCGAAGGCGGCGGCGGAATTTCAGGCGCAACAGGCTCTTCCGGCGGCGTGTCGAACGCGCCGGGCACCGTGAAATCGAGGGACATCAGATCGTCGTCGTCTACCACTGATCTGTTTTTTCATTGGGGATCGAACATTATAGCCCTAACTTGCGGGCCTCCGGCCCGAGACTCCGAGCCCGCCAAGCGCCAGCAGGCACAGGCAGCAGACCACGGTAGCCCCGGCCGGAAGGTCGACATACAGAGACAGTCCAAGACCCATGGCATAGCCCGCCGCGCCCATCGCATAGGCAAGGACGATGCGGCGCGCACCACTGAAGGCGCGCGTCGCCACGGCCGGAGCAATCAGGCTGGTGAACACCAGCAGCACGCCGACCAGTTGCACCGAGGCCGTCACCGTGACGGCGAACAACAAGTAGAAGCCGAGTCGCGGCCAGCGTTGCGCCGGCCCCAGCCACAAGGCCAGGACACCGACATAGAGCAGCGCCACGGGCAGCAATTGCTGCCAGCTCACCCACAACAATTGGCCGGCCAGCAGATCGCGCAGATGCTCGCCGCCATGCGGGCTATGCGCCAGCAGGAGGATGCCGGCAGCCGCGGCAAAAACGAATACCAGGCCGATCAACGCTTCCTGGATATCCGGCCAGCGACGCTCACACCAGGTCAGCAGCAAGGCACCGGCGCCGGCGGCGAGGCCGGCGGCCAGTTGCGCACCCAGGCCACGCGGGCCGAAATCATGGAAGATGACATCGAGATCGGTCAGGCTGGCGGCGATGGCCCCCAGGCCCGCCACTTGCGCGATCGCCAGGTCGATGAAAATGATGCCCCGCCGCAGCACGTCGATGCCGAGCACGACGTGCGTCGCCAGTACCAGCAGGCCGGCGGCAAAGGGTGCGAGCAGCAGGGTCCAGTCCAGGGTCATTGCACTGCCCTCCCCCCAGCCCCCTGCCCGAGGCAGGGGGTGACGATGGTTCGCCGCTGTGCGGCTCCGTGGTTTGGCTGCGCCGCCCTTGGGGCGGCCCGGCGGGCGGCGTTCATGGCTTCACCTTGCCGCCAGCAGGCGCGCCAGCGTATCGTCGAACAGGCTGGCGAGATCTTTCGCCGCGTCATTGCCGCCGACGGTGAAGGGCAATACCACGGCCGGCGTGCCGCTGTTGGCGGCGAACCAGTCGGTGGCCCGGCTGCTTTCCCACACCGCGCGGATCACCCAACGCGGCTTCTGGCCGCGCACCTGTTCAAGCACGTGCGACAGGTGTGCGGCGGAAGCCTCGACACCGGGTTTGGGTTCCAGTGTCGCCACTTCCTTGAGGCCGAGCCAGTCCAGCAGGTAGGTGAAGGACTTGTGCTGGACCACGACTGGTTGCCCGCGCAGGGCGGCGGCCTGCTTCTCCCAGCGCGCCAGATTGGCGCGCCAACGGCCGGCAAAAGCGGCATAGCCGGCCTGGTAGGCTGCGGCATTGCCCGGATCGAGCTGCGCCAAGCGTGCCGCCAGCGCCTCGCCGACCTTGAGATAGACGCGCGGATCGGTATTGATATGCGGATTGCCGCCGGCATGAACGTCGCCGTCGGCGCGATCCAGCTTCGCCGGAATTTCCAGCATCCGCGCCTGCGCCGCGGCTTCGAAGTAACCGGGCTGGCCGGACTGGATGCGGGCGTTGCCGGATTCGCGCTGCACCACCGGCAGCCAGCCGATTTCGAGTTCGGCGCCGGTGGCAATGATCAGGTCGGCGTTGCGGGCACGGGCGATCAGCGAGGGCCGCGCCTCGATCCGGTGCGGGTCCTGCAAGGCCGTGGTCACCGATGCCACCCTGATCTTGTCGCCGCCGATTTCCTGCGCCAAGGCCGCCCACTCCGGCACGGTGGTCAGCACATTCAGCGCCGCCTGCGCCGGCAGGGCCAGCAACGCGGCGAGCATCATCAGAATTTTTCGCATCGCCATCTCCTTAGAATTTGTGGGCGCCGTGGGCGCCAAGACTCATGATGTAATGAACCCAGACTTGATTGTCATTGACGCCGGACCGGCTCTGGTCGCGCGCGACCTGGAAGCGGATGCGCGAGAACTCCGAGGGAGAGTAATCGACCATCGCGGTGTGTCGCCTGGGCTTGAAGCTTTGCAGGATGGGCAAGTCGGCGGCGGTCAGTGTGCCGTTATCCACCAGCCCGACGGACAGGTTCGCGGCGGAAAGCTGGTCATAGCGGTAGCCGGCGCGCCAGTGTGGCATGAACTGCCAGATACCCTGGGCGTAGAGGCCGGTCTGGGTGGCGCGAAAAGCGTCGGTAGCGGTGCCGAGGCTCGCCGCTGTCGTGTCGTAGGTCAGGTTGCCCGACTCGTGGCGGCGGAACCACTCGCTCTGAAACTTGAAGCCGCCGTCCCTGGCATTGCCCTCCGGCGCCCATTTCCAGACGAAATCGAGCACTGTGGTGTTGCTCTTGCCGGAGAAGGCGTTGGTCACCAGCGTGTTGGTGCTGTCGACATCGTCATAAGTCCGGCCGCGCGGCTTGCTGGCGAAAAACGATGCGCCGGCGCGCCAGCTATTGGCGACGCCGACATCGCCGCCGACATGGGCGAAAGCACTGCCGGACATCAGGCCGTTCTTGTTGCGCCCGCCATCGTTGGCCGGAAAGCCGCGGGCGCGGCCAAACTCGGCGCCAAGTTCAACGAACAGATCGGTCGGCGCCACCCACTTAAGCTGCACACCGTCGTAGCCGAGTTGCGGGCCGAAGAAGGCCTGGTAGGGCAACGCCGCGTTGGAGAAGTCCCAGGCATGCGGGTGCTGCTCGTTGGCATAACCGACGCCGGAAAAGAAGCGTCCGGCCTTGACGCCGAGGCCGTTGCCCAAGCCGATGGTCTGGATGTGGGCCTCCTCGACGCCGATCTCGTTGGCCGGCGAAATCGCGGCAAGGAAAGTGCCGCGAAAGTGCGGATCGATGTTGGCGGAAATCGCCAGCTCCGATTCGCCGAGGTTCCACGCCCGCGCCTCGGGATTCAGCTCGCCGCCCGCCGGTAACAGGCCCTGGATGCGGCGCTCGCGACCGGCGGCGGCGGTCGGATCCTGGCGCGGGTCCTGCGAAGTATTGTTGTACATGCCGGAAAGGATCAGCGAGATTTCCGGATTGAAGGCGCTGGCCGTCGCCGCAGGCCGGTTGGCTTGCGCTGCCGCCTGGGCCTGGCCCGCCGTGACAGTGGCGCTCTCGGCTTGCCGGGTGGTATCGGCCAGCCGTTGTTCGAGGGCATTGATGCGCTGCTCGTAGGATTTTTTCATCTGCGCGATTTCCTCGCGCAGGGCCTGCAGGTCGGCGTCGGCCGCCACGGCCGGAATACTTGCCAGCGCAGCGCAGGCGGCCAGCATGGAAATTGAAATTCGATTCATGGTTGCTCCAAGGCAAATGACAGGGACACGCCGCCAGGCACGAGGCCAGCGGCGCGGCAGAACGTCAAAGGGCTTTAGAGCAGGGGCGGAGCGCGGCTGCGAAACGCCGCGCAAAAACCAAAAGTCGGCGCTGGCGGTACGGCGGGGACAAGCGCTGCCGTCGGGGCGA